>Ga0160471_100040_pt1 | contig 185176 bp, 167 predicted proteins | sample HID1973K_E11MG_FD_108268 | JGI IMG/M metagenome (GOLD analysis project Ga0160471, IMG submission 108268) | Enriched mosquito-associated microbial communities from UW Madison campus, WI, USA - HID1973K_E11 MG | ecosystem: Host-associated > Arthropoda: Insects > Digestive system > Unclassified ... | reverse complement strand
GGCTTTGGCTTTGGCCGCTGCTTTGCAGCGGGGGAAAAAACAAAGGCGCCGAAAGGCGCCTTTGTTTTTTCCCGAGTCCCGAGTCCCGAGTCCCGAGTCCCGAGTCCCGAGTCCCGAGTCCCGCCAGCAACCTCTACGGCGCGTTATCCGCCACCGGCGAAGGCGGCAACGCCGGCACTTCAGCCGGAACCGCCACCTCTTCCGGATGCGGCTTCGCATGCGGCGTCAACATCCGCGCCTTGCGCCAGCCACCCCAGCGGTAATACGCCAGTGACATCAGCATCGCGCAAGCTGCACTGGTCGGGAAACTCCACCAGATCGCATCGGCCCCCAGTGCCGGCGTCAGCAAATGCGCGAACGGCACGCGGATCCCCCACAGCGACACCCCCAGGATCACCAGCGGCGGAATCACCGCGCCGGTCGAACGCACTACGCCCGAAATCACGAACGTCACGCCGAACAGCAGGAACGACCAGATCGAGATGTGGTTGAGGTGGCGCGAGATGTCCAGCGCCACCCCGTGCTCGGGCAGGAACAGCGCCAGCGTCCAGCGGTCGAGCAGGATCAGCGGCACGATCAGCAGGCCGGTCAGCGCGAAATTGATCGCCACGCCGTTGCGCGCCGTCGCATCCACCCGGTCCCAACGTCCCGCGCCGACGTTCTGCGCCGCCATTGACGAACACGCCGCACCGATCGCCATGGCCGGCATCTGCACATACGTCCACAACTGCAAGGCCGCGCCGTAGCCGGCGGCCGTGTCGGTGCCGTAGCCGTTGACCATCGTCATCATCGCGATCATCGCCAGCGAGATCAGCACCATCTGAAGGCCCATCGGCACGCCCTTGACCACGAGCGCGCGCAGGATGTCGCCATCGATCTTGAACATCGCCATGTCGTGCCGGCCCAGCCACAGCAAGTGGCGCTTGCGGCGCATGTACAGCAGCAGGCCGGCCAGTGCGATGGCCTGCGCGAAAAAGGTCGCCCAGGCGGCGCCGGCGATGCCCAGCTTCGGCATCGGGCCCAGGCCGAAGATCAGCAGCGGGTTGAGCATGATGTCCAGCACCACCGACAACAGCAGGAAGCGGAACGGCGTGCGCGAATCGCCCGCGCCGCGCAAGGCTGCCGAGAGGAAGGCGAACATGTACAACAGCGGCATCGCCAGGAAGATCACCCGCAGGTAGGCCTCGGCCAGCGGCAGCGCCTCGGCCGGCGTGCCCATCGCCGCGAGCATGCGCCCGGACAGCCAGAAGCCGAGCGCGGCGATCACTACCGACAGCCCGAAGAAGAACGTCGCGCTGCTGCCCATCACCCGCCGTGCCTGGCGTACGTCATTCGCGCCGATGGCCTGGCCGATCAGGATCGTCGCGGCCATGCCGATGCCGAACACCGAGCCGATCAGGAAGAACATGATGTTGTTGGCATTGGCCGTCGCGGTCAGCGCCGACTCGCCGAGGAAGCGACCCACCCACACCGCATTGACCGAGCCATTGAGCGACTGGGCCATGTTGCCGGCCAGGATCGGCAGCGCGAACAGCAGCAGGTTGCGCCCGATCGGGCCTTCGGTGAGGTTGGCGGGTTTGCGCATGCGGAAGAGGCCAAGGGGGGCGACGGCGCACACTACCACCGGTGTGGTGAGCGGGGCAGGGTGGCCGATGGCATTTGTGGGCGCGTCGAGGTCGTTCTAAGATGTTTACAAGCGCAAAAGACGGCGCCCGCCAGCCCTGGCACCGGGCCACAGATCAGGAACGCCTGCATGGGAAGCAATCCGGTTTGTCTCAGTCTCGTCGCCCTGGCGGCTTTGTCGCTCGCCGGCTGCGCCAGCGACGGCGTGGATACGGTGGCCGGACGTGCCGGCAATCGCCCCGAATGCCTGGTGGGCGACGACCCGATCACCACCTCGCGCGACAGCGGCATGTCTGCCCGCGAGCGCGACTGCGGCAACGACCACAACCTGCGCTGGTCCAGCGAGGACCGTGCCAAGAACGACATCAAGGTCGACTTCGGCAAGCGCGATCACTGAATCGTTCGTCAGCTGCCCGCGTGGCCACTTGAAACGCCGGACAGCGGTCAGCAGATAGCAGGGAACTGATCCCCCACCCGCTCGCGCATGCCTGAAATCCTGTCCCAATCCCCGCTCGACGCCGTACGCCTGGATATCTGGCTATGGGCCGCACGCTTCTACCGGACCCGCAGCCTGGCCAAGCAGGCGGTGGAGATCGGCAAGGTCGAAATCGACGGCCAGCGACCCAAGGCCTCGCGCAGCGTGCGCCCAGGGCAGGCGTTGCGCGTGGTGCGCGGCGAGGAAGTATTCGAAGTCCAGGTGTTGGGGCTGAGCGAGCAGCGCGGGCCGGCACCGACGGCGCAGGCGCTGTACAGCGAAACCGAAGCTTCCAGAGCGCGCCGGGCCGAGGTGCGCCTGGATCAGATCGCGCGCCGCGATGGCTACAAGGCGCCCGAGCACCGCCCCGACAAACGCGCGCGACGACTGCTTCGCGCCCTGGGCGATATCGACGCGATGTAAGCAATACGATCATTGCCGCGGCGCAGCGCTATTGGTGAGATAAATCTAATTGCGCCTGTGTAAGGGGGATATCTAGAGTTTCGTGGCGATCCTTGTCGCTTCGTGTAGATCCCCACTCCCATGAAAAGTACTTGCGCTCCCCTCCGAGAGAAGGCGGTCCTCGCCATCGGCGCGCACCCGGATGACGTCGAGCTGGGCTGCGGCGCGAGCCTGGCGAAGCTCTCCCAGCAAGGCTGCAAAGTCTTCGTCATCGTCCTGACCCCGGGCTTGGAAGGTACGCGGGAGGGATTGGATCGGGTGGAGGAATCCCGGCGCGCATTGGGGGCGTTGGGCGTGTTCCGGATCTTTTTCCTCGATTTCGAGGACACGCGCCTGGGCCGGGACCTGGTGAGCGTGGTGCAGGCGATCGAACGGACCATCGATGGCCACATCGCCAATGAGGTCGAGCTTGTCCGTGTCTACACGATGTTCAAGGACGACCGCCACCAGGACCACCGGGCGACCCATGACGCCTCGATCATCGCCTGTCGCTCGGTGCCGCAGATTCTCTGCTATGAAACCCCGAGTTCATGGCCGGCTTTCATGCCTCAGGTCTTCGAGCAGGTGGACGAGCTGCTGGTCTCAAGGAAGATCGACGCGATCCGGATGCATGAAAGCCAACTGCAGCGGCCGTACATGCAGTACGAGCAGATCCGGTCCGCCGCAGTCTTCAGGGGACAGCAGTTCGGCTTCTGCATGGGCGAAGGTTTCGTCATCCACAAGATGCTGCTGCAGGGGCTCACATGAAGACGTGGATATTCTTGCTCATGGTGGTGGTCGTGGCCACGTACCTGATCGCCTTCCTGCGTCGAAAGCCCAGCCGCCACCTTGGCAGCATCGACGCCATCGTGCCCGCCTACAACGAGGAACCGTGCATCACGCAGTCCCTCGAATGCCTCCTGCGCAACCCTTATCTGGACAAGGTCATTTGCGTCAACGACGGCTCCACCGACGGTACGGCGCGCGTGCTCGAACAACTGGCGCAGCGTTGGGGCGACAAGCTGGTAGTGGTGAACCAGGCCAACACGGGTAAGGGCGGAGCGCTGATGAACGGCCTGCGCCACGCAACGGCTGCGCAGGTGTTCCTGACCGATGCAGACACCCATGTGCCGCCGGACAGCGATGGCCTGGGCTACATGCTGGCGGAGATCGAACGGGGCGCCGATGCCGTGGGCGGGATACCTTCGTCGAACCTGCGCGGCGCCGGCTTCCTTCCGCATGTGCGCGCGACCATAAAACTGCCGATGATCATCGTCAAGCGCACCTTCCAGCAGATAGTGGGCGGCGCGCCCTTCATCATCAGCGGCGCCTGCGGCCTGTTCAGGACCGACGTGCTGCGCAAGACCGGCTTCTCCGACCGCACCAGGGTCGAGGACCTTGATCTTACCTGGACGCTGGTGGGCCAGGGCTATCGGGTGAGGCAGGCGAACCGCTGCGTGGTGTTTCCGCAGGAGTGCAATACGGTAGGCGACGAATGGCGGCGCTGGCGGCGCTGGATCGTGGGTTATGCCGTCTGCATGCGTCTGCACAGGCACATGCTGCTGACCCGCTATGGCCTGGGGAGCATTCTGCCGATGGCGCTCGTGGTCTTCTACGGTGTTTACGCCTACCTGCTGAGCTGGCTTGGCATGTATTTCGCCAGCGCGAACGCCACGGCTTTCGGCTTGTCGTTCTTTCCGTTGATCTGGGTGGGGGTGGTCACGCTGATAGGTGGGGTCAGCGCGGTGTATCACCGCTCGTGGTCGCTGATGCCGCTCGCGTCGCTGGCGGTGCTCTACGTGCTCTTCGCGTACACGATCTGGATGTTGCATGGCTTGCCGGGATTGATCACCGGCCGCGAGCCAAAGCGTGACAAGCCCCGGAGGTACGCCAATGTGGTGGACTGACCTGGGCGTCGATCCCTTCACCCTGCCGCCAGCACGCCTGCGCTCCCTGTGCCTGCAGACGTTGCCCTCGGCGCTGGTGGACATCGCTGCCGATGCGACGCTCGATCAGGGCCCCGGCCCGATCCTGATCGGCGCAGGTACCCGGATCTGCCCGGGGGCCTATCTGCAGGGACCGCTGGTGATCGGCAGTGGGTGCATGGTGGGCAACGGCGCGATGGTGCGGGGCGGAACGTATATCGGCAATCGCGTGTGCATCGGCTTCTGCACCGAGATCAAGGGAGCCACGATCGAGGACGACGTCCGCATCGGGCCGTTGTGCTTCGTGGCCGATTCGCATGTTGGACCGGCCGCCTATCTCGGCGCGCAGGTGAGGACCAGCAACCACCGCCTGGACGGCGCGAATGTCTCCGTGAAGGTAGGCGCCGAGCTGGTGGACACCGGCAGGGAAAAGCTTGGCTGCCTGATTGGTGCGCGCTGCGCGCTGGGTGTCCAGGTCATCGTGCTGCCCGGTAGATCGATCGAAGCGGACACGGTCGTCGGCCCGCGCGTCACCGTCGAGCGCAACTTCGTCCGTGGCCGTTATCACCTGAAGCAGGATCTCCACTACATGAAGGATTTCGAATGATCGGCAGAAATTTTCTCCTGATGGCCGCCTGCTTCGCGCCGCCTGCGCTGGGCGCAGGAATCGACTTTGCGACGGGTTACGAGCACACCGGGTTCAGCGACGGCCAGGGCAGCCGGGATGTGGCTAGGCTGGAAGTTTCAGGCAAGCACGGTCCAGCCACGCTGATCGGCAACATCGCCTCCGGCCGCAGGCGCTATGGCGACGATCAACGATGGGATGCCATGCGGGGGATCGGGACGCTCTACTACGACTGGAACCGGCGTTTGTCCACCAGGACCTGGGCCACGGTCGCCAGCGACAGCCCGGTATTCGCACGACGGGAGTTGGGCAACGACTTCAACTTGAAGGTGATCGACCGGACCGTGCTGTTGCTCGGCATGAAACGTTCCGAGTATTACGGCGGCATGGATGTAAATGCCTGGACCATTGGCGCGTCGGTGTACCTGTCGCGCTGGGTTGCGCGCTATCGCTATACGCATTATGACCTGTCCGACGGTGGGGACAGTCATGGCAACGTGCTTTCGCTAAAGCACAAGGACCGGGCAGGGCGGGGCAGCACCCAGCTTTGGATCGGTCAGGGCACGGGCGTCTGCGCCTACGATTGGACTGCGCGCCTGCAGGGCGGTCGTCTCAAGAGCATCAGCTTGAGGCGGGAACAACCTTGGGGCGAGGCGCTGACGATCGGCTTGGGTATCGGCAAGGCCTGGTACGAAACACCGCTCGGCCGATACGACGGCCTGTCCTTATCGGCCGACCTGAAGATGCATTGGTAACGCCACGCGGTTCCAGGAAGCAGGCAGTAACGAAAAACGCCCCGGCACCGCCGGGGCGTTTCCATGCTCAGGCGATCAACGCCGGGGCCGCGTCGAAGCGGTCCAGGTCCATCACCTTGGCCCAGGCGGCGACGAAGTCGCGCACGAACTTCTCCTTGCCGTCGGCGCTGGCATAGACCTCGGCGACTGCGCGCAGGATCGCGTTCGAGCCGAACACCAGGTCCACCCGCGAGGCGGTCCACTTCATCTCGCCGGTGCCGCGGTCCTTGCCGATGAAGGCTTCGCGCGTCTTGGACGTCGGCGACCATTCGGTGCCCATGTCCAGCAGGTTGACGAAGAAGTCGTTGCTCAGCACGCCGGGGCGATCGGTGAACACGCCTTCGCGCGCGCCCCCGGTATTGGCGCCGAGCACGCGCAGGCCGCCGACCAGTACCGTCATCTCCGGCGCGGTCAAGGTGAGCAACTGCGCGCGGTCGATCAACAGATGTTCGGCGGCCACCGCGAAACGCGATTTGAGGTAGTTGCGGAAGCCATCGGCTACCGGCTCGAGCGGTTCGAACGATTCGACGTCGGTCTGTTCCTGGCTGGCATCCACGCGGCCGGGCGTGAACGGCACGCCGACCTCGATGCCCGCCTGTCTGGCCGCCTGTTCGACCCCGACATTGCCGGCCAGCACGATCAGGTCGGCCAGCGAGACCTGCTTGCCGCCGCCGTTGAAGCCGGACCGGATGCCTTCCAGCGTCTTGAGCACCGCGCCGAGTTGCTCGGGCTGGTTGACCGTCCAATCCTTCTGCGGTGCCAGGCGCAGCCGTGCGCCGTTGGCGCCGCCGCGCTTGTCCGAGCCGCGGAAGGTCGAGGCCGAGGCCCACGCCGTGGACACCAACTGCGCCACGCTGAGCCCGGAGGCGGCGATCTGCTGCTTGAGCGCGGCGATGTCGGCCTCGCCCAGCGGCGGCTGCGTCGTTTCGGGCAGCGGGTCCTGCCAGATCAGTACCTCGCTGGGCACTTCGGGGCCGAGATAACGCGCGCGCGGCCCCATGTCGCGATGGGTGAGCTTGAACCAGGCGCGGGCGAACGCATCGGCGAACGCATCCGGGTCTTCCATGAAGCGGCGCGAGATTTTTTCGTAGGCCGGGTCCATGCGCAGCGACAGGTCGGTGGTCAGCATGGACGGGGCGATGCGCTTGTCCTTGTCGTGCGCATGCGGCACGGTGCCGGCGCCCATGCCGCCCTTGGGCTGCCACTGGTGCGCGCCGGCCGGGCTCTTGGTCAACTCCCACTCGAAACCGAACAGGTTCCAGAAGAAGTTGTTGCTCCACTTGGTCGGCGTGCTGGTCCAGGTCACTTCCAGGCCGCTGGTGATGGTGTCGGCGCCCTTGCCGCTGCCGAACGCGTTGTGCCAGCCCAGGCCCTGCTGTTCCAGCTCGCCGGCTTCCGGTTCGCGCCCGACGTTGTCCGCCGGCCCGGCGCCGTGGGTCTTGCCGAAGGTGTGGCCACCGGCGATCAGGGCCACGGTCTCTTCGTCGTTCATGGCCATGCGCGCGAAGGTGGCGCGGATATCGTGGGCAGCGGCGATCGGATCGGGGTTGCCGTCCGGGCCTTCGGGGTTGACGTAGATCAGGCCCATCTGCACCGCGGCCAGGGGGTTTTCCAGGCGGCGGCCATGGTCGGTGCGGTCGTGCTCGTGGCCATGCAGGTCGGCATCGGCGACCAACTGCGCTTCGCCGTCGCCCGGCTCGCTCTTGGCGTAGCGGATATCGCCGCCCAGCCATGTGCGCTCGTTGCCCCAGTACACGTCCTTGTCCGGTTCCCAGGTGTCTTCGCGGCCGGCACCGAAACCAAACGTCTTGAAGCCCATCGATTCCAGCGCCACGTTGCCGGTGAGCAGCAGCAGGTCGGCCCAGGAGATGTTCTGGCCGTACTTCTGCTTGATCGGCCACAGCAACCTGCGCGCCTTGTCCAGGCTCACGTTGTCCGGCCAGCTGTTGAGCGGGGCGAAGCGCTGTTGGCCGCGCCCGCCGCCGCCGCGGCCGTCGCCGATGCGGTAGGTGCCCGCGCTATGCCACGCCATGCGGATGAAGAACGGGCCGTAATGGCCGAAGTCCGCCGGCCACCAGGGCTGCGAGTCGGTCATCAAGGCCTTGAGGTCGGCCTTCAGTGCGGCGTAGTCGAGTTTCTTGAATGCCTCGGCGTAGTTGAACTGCGTGCCGAGCGGATTGGATTTTTCCGAATGCTGCTGCAGCAGGTCGACGCGCAACTGGTCCGGCCACCAGTCCTTGTTCGTCGTGCCGCCACCGGCGGCCTGGTTGAAGGGGCACTTGGCTTCGACATTCATGGAGTCCACCTTGGGTTGCATGCGCTAACCAGTCCGGCGAGCCGGACACCTGGGTTGGGTACTGCCATTGCGGGAGCGGGGCGCGTGTTGTCGCGCAGAACGGACATGGGCGGCATCGCTGCCTTGCACCCGGTCACGGCGACCGAGTGCAGAGACGATAGCAGCGATGGTGATCAAACCCATTCGAATAAATCAAACGAATCAATAGATTCAACCTATCGACACGGCACCACTGTAGGAGCGGCTTCAGCCGCGACCGTAGACCGGCAGCGTGGCACTGCTTGTCGCGACCGAAGTCCCTCCTGCAGAAGTTCAATCAACCAGAAGTTCAATCAGCGCGGCGTATTGCCGAACAAACCGCTGCCCAGCTTCATCAGGTCGCCGACGCCGAGCTGGCCGTCGCCATCCTGGTCGAGCACGCTGCCGAGCAGGCCGGAGACGCCGCTGTCGGCGCGCGCCTGCTGGTGCTCCTGTCCCAGCGCCTGGCTCAGCTGGCCGGCATTGGCGTTGCCGCCGCCGAGGAAGCGTTGGGCCAGGAAGGACAGCACGATCGGGGCGAGGATCTGCAGCAATTGCCCCGACTTGCCGCTATCCAGGCCGGTGGCCTGGCCCAGGCCGCTGGCAGCCTGGGGCGCGCGGGCGCCGAAGATGTGGCCGAGGATGCCGGCGCCATCGGTCTGCGGGCTGGTGCCGCCGCCGAGCACCGCGCCGAGCAGGCCGCCGAGGTCCATGCCGCCGCCGCTGTCCGGCGCGTGATCGCGCTGCAGGGCGCCGAGCAGGGCCTGCGCGCCTTCGGGCTGCTGCGCATTGCGGCCCAGCGCGCCCATCAGCAGCGGCAGTGCGGCGGCCACCGCGCCCTGCGCCTGGTTCGGCGCCAGGCCGAGTTGTTGCGACACCTGTTGCAGGGGCGCGCCCTGCAGCTGTGCCAGGAGTTGTTCGGTGAGATTGGCCTGCGTCATGTCCGTATCCTCGGAATCGGGGATACCGATCGTAGACCCGCCGGGGAACGGCCGCGCGATGATTGTGCATGCGCGTGGCCGTCCGGACGCATTCAGCGGCTGGCCATCTCGGCCAACTGCGCGTCGTCCCCCGCGCAGTCCGCCGCTTCGTCCAGGCCCAGGGCCTTCGCTACGCCCGCGCCATAGGCCGGATCGGCCTTGCTGCAGTTGCCGATATGCCGCCGCTTGACGAACGCCGGCGCATCGCCCATGGCGCGGGCGGTGTTGGCGAACAGCACTTGCCGCTGCTCGGTCGACATCAACCGGAACAGATCCCCCGGTTGCTTGAAATAGTCGTCATCGTCTTCGCGGTAATCCCAGAAGTCGCCATCGCCGCGGATCTTCAGCGGCGGCTCGCGGTAGGCCGGCTGCTCCTGCCACTGGCCGTAGCTGTTGGGCACATAGTGCAGGGTGCTGCCGTAGTTGCCGTCCACGCGCATGGCGCCGTCGCGATGGTTGCTGTGCACCGGGCAGCGCGCCGCGTTGACCGGGATCTGGTGATGGTTGACGCCCAGGCGGTAACGCTGGGCATCGGTGTAGGCGAACATCCGCGCCTGCAGCATCTTGTCCGGCGAAATGCCGATGCCGGGCACCAGGTTGTTCGGGGCCATCGCGCTCTGCTCGACATCGGCGAAGAAGTTATCGGGCATGCGGTCCAGTACCAGCTCGCCGACTTCGATCAGCGGGTAGTCGCCGTGCGGCCAGATCTTGGTTAGGTCGAAGGGGTGGTAGGGCACTTTCTCCGCATCGGTCTCCGGCATGATCTGCACGTACAGCGTCCACTTCGGGAAGTCGCCGCGCTCGATCGCCTCGTACAGGTCGCGCTGGAAGCTTTCGCGATCGCGGCCGATGATCTGCGCGGCCTCGGCATCGCTCAGGTTCTTGATGCCCTGCTGAGTACGCCAGTGGAACTTCACCCAGCAACGCTCGTTGTCGGCATTGACGAAGCTGTAGGTGTGCGAGCCAAAGCCGTGCATGTGGCGATAGCCGGCGGGAATGCCGCGCTCGCTCATCACGATGGTGACCTGGTGCAGCGATTCGGGCAGCAGGGTCCAGAAGTCCCAATTGTGCGAAGGGCTGCGCAGATTGGTGCGCGGATCGCGCTTGACCGCCTTGTTGAGGTCGGCGAACTTGCGCGGGTCGCGCACGAAGAACACCGGAGTGTTGTTGCCGACCAGGTCCCAGTTGCCTTCCTCGGTGTAGAACTTGACCGCGAAGCCATGAATGTCGCGCTCGCCGTCGGCGGCGCCGCGCTCACCGGCCACCGAAGAGAAGCGCGCAAATACCTCGGTGCGCTTGCCGATCTGCTCGAACAGCCGGGCACGGGTGTACTGGCTGATGTCATGGGTCACGGTGAAGTGGCCGAAAGCGCCGGAGCCTTTCGCGTGCATGCGCCGTTCGGGAATGACTTCGCGGTTGAGGTTGGCCAGTTTCTCGATCAGCCACACGTCCTGCATCAGGACAGGTCCGCGTGGGCCGGCGGTCATGGTGTTTTCGTTGTCGACGACCGGTGCGCCGAAGGCGGTGGTCAGCGGGCAGGCGGATTGCGCTGCGGAAGGGGTCTTTGAACTGGAACGGGGCTTGCTCATGGCGGGCGCCTGCAGTTGCGAGGGACCTTCAGGCTAGGTGACGCAGCCCGCGCCGGGAAATCGATTTTCAGTACCACTGCGATAGGCAATACCAACGTATTGGATTGATCCAATACTTCACGAATACATGCCGAAATCCAGTTGCACTTCGCGCAAAAAAACAAACCACCTCCATGCACGCGACTGCACTTGTAGGAGCGGCTCTGGGTGGCCTCGGGCCATCAGCCGCGACCGGAAGCCATCGGCCCCCGGGAAAATTCCCGCGACCGGAAAGCGTCGGGGCTGATGGCCCGAGGCCACCCAGAGCCCCTCCTACAGGGTCTTACAGCAGCGCCTTCAACCGATACAACGCTTCCAGCGCCTGCTTCGGCGTCAACTCGTCCGGGTCCAACGCCGCCAGCGCCTCCTGCGCGGCACTGTTGACTGGCGCGAACAGACCGAACTGCTGCGGCGCATCCAGCGCTTGCGGCGCCATCTGCGCCGCGTGTGTTTCGCCGCCGCGCTGCTCCAGCTCGGCCAGGCGGCGACGCGCCTGCGCCACCGTCTCGCGCGGCAGGCCGGCCAGCGCGGCCACCTGCAGGCCGAAGCTGCGGTTGGCCGGGCCTTCCTTCACCGCATGCATGAACACCAGCGATTCGCCGCCGCTCTTGTCGGTGTGCTCGACCGCATCCAGGTGCACGTTGGCGATGCCGCTCGGGCCGCCTTCCACGGTTTCGTCCGCCAGTGCGGTCAATTCGAAGTAGTGCGTGGCGAACAGCGTGTAGCAGCGGTTGCGGTGGGCCAGGTGGCGCGCTACCGCGTCGGCCAGGGCCAGGCCGTCGTAGGTCGAGGTGCCGCGGCCGATCTCGTCCATCAGCACCAGCGACTGCGCGCTGGCGTGGTGGAGGATGTAGCTGGTCTCGGCCATCTCGACCATGAAGGTCGACTGCCCGCGCGCCAGGTCGTCGCCTGCACCGATCCGGGTGAGGATGCGGTCGATCGGGCCGATCACCGCGCGCCGCGCCGGCACGTAGCTGCCGATGTGCGCGAGCAGCACGATCAGCGCGTTCTGGCGCATGTAGGTCGACTTGCCGCCCATGTTCGGGCCGGTGATGACGAGCATGCGGCGGTCCGGATGCAGGTCGAGGTCGTTGGGCTCGAACGGCTGCTCGCGCACCGCTTCGACCACCGGGTGGCGGCCGCGTTCGATGCGCAGGCAGGGCGCGGTGTCCAGTTCCGGCGGCGACCAGTCCAGCGCCTGCGCGCGTTCGGCGAAGCCGGCGAGCACGTCCAGTTCGCTGAGCGCGCCGGCGCAGCGCTTGAGCGGTTCGAGGTGTTCGCCCAGCGCATCGAGCAGGCCCTCGTACAGCAGCTTCTCGCGCGAGAGCGAGCGTTCGCGTGCCGAGAGTACCTTGTCCTCGAAGGACTTCAGCTCTTCGGTGATGTAGCGCTCGGCATTGGCCAGGGTCTGGCGGCGGCTGTAGTGCAACGGCGCCTTGTCGGCCTGGCCCTTGCTGATCTCGATGTAATAGCCGTGGACGCGGTTGTAGCCGACCTTGAGCGTGCCGATGCCGCTGCTCTCGCGCTCGCGTTGTTCCAGGTCGATCAGGAACTGGTCGGCGTTCGTCGACAGCCGCCGCAGTTCGTCCAGCTCGGCGTCGTAGTCGCTGGCGATGACGCCGCCGTCGCTGAGCTTGAGCGGCGGCTGCGCGGCGACCGCGCTGGCCAGCAGGTGCGCGACCTGCGCGTGCTCGCCGAGTTCGGCGGCCAGCGCCTGCAGCCGTGGCGAATCCAGCGGGGCGAGCAGGGCGGCGATGTCGGGCAGCATGCCCAGGCCGTCGCGCAGGGTCGACATGTCGCGCGGGCGCGCCGAGCGCAGCGCCACGCGGGTGAGGATGCGTTCGAGGTCGCCCAACGCGCGGAAGCGTTCGCGCAGGTCGGCCTCGGTGCCGCGGTCGATCAGCATGCCGACTGCGTGGTGGCGTTGCACCAGCACCTCGCGCAGCCGCAGCGGCCGGTGCAGCCAGCGCCGCAGCAGGCGCCCGCCCATCGGCGTGACCGTGCTGTCGAGCACGCCGAGCAGGGTGTGGCGGGTATCGCCATCCACGCGCGTGTCCAGTTCCAGGTGCCGGCGCGTGGCCGCGTTCATCGAGATCGCCTCGGCGGCGGTCTCCATCGCGATCGCGGTCAGGTGCGGCAGGCGCTGCTTCTGGGTTTCCTCGACATAGCCGAGCAGCGCGCCGGCGGCGGCGATTGCGCGCGGCCGTTCGTCGATGCCGAAGCCGGACAGGTCGTGCAGCTTGAAGAACTGCAGCAACTGGCGGCGGCCGCTGTCGCTGTCGAACAGCCACGGCGCGCGCCGGCGCAGGCCGGTGCGCTGGCGCAGGAACTCCGGCCAGCCTTCCTCGTCGGGCACCAGCAGTTCGGCCGGTTCCAGGCGCGCCAGTTCGGCTTCCAGCGCATCCTCGCTGTCGACCTCGTTGACCAGGAAGCGGCCGCCGGCCAGGTCCGCCCAGGCCAGGCCGTAGCCGGCCTTGCCGCGCGAGAGCGCCATCAGCAAGGTGTCGCGGCGCTCGTCCAGCAGCGCCTCGTCGGTAACCGTGCCGGGCGTGACGATCCGCACCACCTTGCGTTCGACCAGGCCCTTGGCCAGGGCCGGGTCGCCGATCTGTTCGCAGATCGCCACCGACTCGCCCAGTGCCACCAACCGCGCCAGGTAGCCCTCGTAGGCATGCACTGGCACGCCGGCCATGGGGATCGGCGCGCCGCCCGAGCTGCCGCGCTGGGTCAGGGTGATGTCCAGCAGCCGCGCGGCCTTGCGCGCGTCGTCGTAGAACAGCTCGTAGAAGTCGCCCATGCGGAAGAACAGCAGCAGGTCCGGGTAGTCGGCCTTGGCTGCGAAGAACTGCTTCATCAGCGGGGTGTGTTCCTGGGTTCCCTTGCTGAGCTTGGAGTTCCCTTCTGGGTCAATGGCTTGCAAGAGGGCGCGTCCTTATTGCTGTTGCGGTTGATGCCGGTCACTCGGCCTGCAAGTTTAATTTGTCTTGCGGGCCAATGACGCAAGCGTGCGCTACTTGCCGGGATTGCGCGATGCGTGCCGGTACGGCGCGCGCTGCCACGCCGGAACGAGAGGGAGCCGACCGGCGTTTGGCTGCTCAGGTTGTCGGAAATCCCACCTTCGTGGCGTAATCGCGCGGTTGCGGGCGAATTGGCGTGGATTCCGGGTTGACCCTGTGCTGAAACCGCGATATTCAAACCCTGCCAATCGTTAGGTGGCGTCAGCGGAGGTTGCTATGCGTGACGGATTCGACGGAATCTGACCAGCTGGACTGGATTTGCCCGCCGGCCGGCGGGCAAATCCATTTGGGGAGCAGGAAAGCGAAAGGACGCTCGCGGGATATGGCATGGAATTGGGAGCAGGCGCGGAATCTGGCGGTCATTGCCGGGGTCGTCGTTGCGTTGCTCTCGCTGCGCACGACGGTCAGCCTGGTGCGACGCAAGCAGAGCTCGGACCTGGTCTTTGCCGGGCGCAACGATGAAAAATTCATCGCGGGAATCCGCGTTTTCCGGAGCAGGGCGGCCGGGAGGATCCGCGACCTGGCTGCGCTGGAAAGCAATTGCGATGATGCCGCCAACGCCCGCTATGTCCTGAACTACTTCGAGGCCCTCGCAGTGGGCGTTCGCAAGAAGATCTACGACGAAGAAATCCTCTACCTCAACTACAAGACCACGCTCAAACACCTGATGGACGCGGCACGTCCCATGATCGTGGCAACGCGCCGTACGCAGAACGTGCCATCGCTCTACTGCGAAATCTGTTGGCTGGCCGGGCGGTGGCAAGCGGCGGAACGCGGTTGGTTCGCAAGAACGTCCATCGGCTGGAGCTGGGCAAGGACACTGCATTGCCTGTCTCGCGGGCGCCATCCCGTGGCGCCGTAGCCACCGCCGGATGGCCGGTTCAAACGCTATCGGCAGCTTGCCCCATTTCGGCCTGCCGCCGCCTGCCCGGAAACAGGCTGCGCACGATCACATACGACAGCGGCACGAAGAAGATGCCCAGCGCGGTGGAAACCAGGGTGCCGCCGAACACGCCGGTGCCCAGGGAGTGGCGCCCGGCGGAGCCTGCGCCGGTGCTCACCACCAACGGCAGCACGCCCAGCAGGAACGCCGCCGAGGTCATCACGATCGGGCGCAGGCGCATGCGCGCGGCATGCAGCACCGCTTCGACCAGCGGCTGGCCGCGGTCCTCCAGGTCCTTGGCGAATTCGACGATCAGGATGCCGTTCTTGGCCGCCAGGCCCACCGTGGTCAGCAGGCCGACCTGGAAGTACACGTCGTTCTCCAGGCCGCGCAGCGTGGTCAGCAGCAGTGCGCCGACCACGCCGATCGGTACCGCCAGCAGCACGGAGATCGGGATCGACCAGCTTTCGTACAGCGCCGCCAGGCACAGGAACACGAACAGCAGCGACACCGCGTACAGCAGCGGCGCCTGGTTGCCGGCCAGGCGCTCCTGGTAGGACATGCCGGCCCAGCTGTGGCCCATACCGTCGGGCAGCGTGGCGCCGATTTTCTCCATGGCCGCCATCGCCGTGCCCGAACTGACCCCCGCTGCGGCCTCGCCACTGATCTCCATCGACGAGGTGCCGTTGAAGCGCGCCAGCAACGAGGGGGCATAGCTCCACTTGCTGGTGGAGAAGGCCGAGAACGGCACCATCTCGCCCTCGCCGTTGCGTACCGACCAGCGCAGCACGTCGGCCGGCAGCATGCGTGCCGACGACTCGCCTTGCACGTAGACCTTCTTGACCCGGCCGCGGTTGATGAAATCGTTGACGTAGGTGCCGCCCAGCGAGGTGGACAGCGTCTGGTTGATGTCGGCGGTCGCCAGGTCGAGCGCGCCGGCCTTGGCATCGTCGATGTCGACGTTGAAGCTGGGTGCGTCGTCGACTGCGGTGTAGCGCACCTTGGCCAACGACGGGTCCTGCGCGGCCGCCTTGAGCAACTGCGCGCGCGCCGCCACCAGCGCGTCGTGGCCGGCGCCGGCCAGGTCCTGCAGTTCGAAGGTGAAGCCGCCGGTCTGGCCCATGCCCGGAATGCCGGAAGGGGTGACGGCGAAGATCTGCGCATCCGGGATCTTGCCCAGTGCGCGGGTGATGCGGGTGCCCACTTCCTGCGCGCTGGCCTTGCGTCTGGACCAATCCTCGAGGCGGATGAACGCCTGGCCGGTGTTCTGCGCGCTGGTGCCGCCGCCGCCACCGGCGGTGGCCAGGATGGTCGCCACCTCTGGCTGCTTCAACGCGAAGTCGGTCAGCTGTGCCATCACCGCCTGGGTGTGCTGCATGGTCGTGCCCGACGGCAGCTTGACCTGCACGATCAGCGTGCCCTGGTCTTCCTCCGGCAGGAACGAGGTCGGCATGCGCCAGAACAGCAGGGCCATGATCGCCAGCAGCACGACGTAGGCGGCCATGCCCGCCTTGCGCCGGCCTAGCAGGCCTTGCACGCCGCGGTGGTAGCGGTCCGCGCCGCGGTCGAAACGATGGTTGAAGCCGGCGAAGAAGCGGCCGAGCACGCCGCGGTGGACGACGTGGCCATCCGGTCCGGGTGGAGTCAGCACGCTGGCGCACAGCGCCGGGGTGAGGGTCATGGCGACCAGCACCGAGAGGATCATCGACGAGGCGATGGTCACCGAGAACTGGCGGTAGATCACCCCGGTCGAACCGCCGAAGAAGGCCATCGGCAGGAAGACCGCGGTCAACACCAGCACGATGCCGACCAGTGCGCCGCTGATCTGCGCCATCGACTGGCGCGTGGCTTCGCGCGGCGGCAGGTGCTGCTCGGCCATCACCCGCTCGACGTTCTCCACCACCACGATGGCATCGTCCACCAGCAGGCCGATGGCCAGCACCATGCCGAACATGGTCAGCGTGTTGATCGAGTAGCCCAGCGCCGCCAGCACGGCGAAGGTACCCATCAGCACCACCGGCACGGCGACCGCGGGGATCAGCGTGGCGCGCCAGCTCTGCAGGAACAGGTACATGATGAGCACCACCAGCACCACGGCCTCGAACAGGGTCTTGACCACTTCCTCGATCGAGATCCGCACGAACGGGGTGGTGTCCATCGCCACTTCGTAGCGCAGGCCGGGCGGGAAGAACGGCTTGAGCTGCTCCAGCCGCGCCTGCACCGCGTCGGCCACCTGCAGCGCGTTGGCGCCGCTGGCCAGTTCGATGCCCATGCCGGCGGCAGGGTTGCCGTTGAAGGTGGAAGTGGTGTTGTAGCTCTCGCCGCCGAGTTCCACCGTGGCCACGTCGGACAAGCGCACGACCGCGCCGTCCGGGCTGGACTTGACCACGATGCTGCGGAACTGCTCGGCGCTGCGCAGGCGGCTGCGCGCGGTGACGGTGACGTTCAGGCCCTGGCTGTCGACTGCCGGCAGGGCGCCGAGCTGGCCGGAAGAGACATCGGCGTTCTGCGCGACGATGGCCGCATTGACGTCGGCGGGCATCAGCGAATAGGTGCGCAGCTTCTCCGGGTCCAGCCAGATGCGCATCGCGTACTGCGCGCCCATCACCTGCACGTTGCCCACGCCGGAGACGCGGCTGACCGGATCCTGCAGCGAAGACACCATGTAGTCGGCGATGTCGGTCTTGGCCATCGAGCCGTCGGCCGAGTTGAACGCCAGTACCATGAAGATGTTGCCCGACGACTTGGTCACGGTGACGCCGCTGCTCTTGACCGTATCGGGCAGTTTCGACTGCGCCTGCTGCAGCTTGTTCTCGACCTGCACCTGCGCGGTGTCCGGGCTGGTGCCGGACTCGAAGGTCAGGGTGATGCGCGCGTCGCCCGACGAACTGCTGGTCGAGGACATGTACATCAGGTTGTCCAGGCCGGTCATCTGCTGCTCGATGACCTGGGTCACCGAGTTCTCCACCGTCTGTGCCGAGGCGCCGGTGTAGCTGGCGCGGATGGACACCGACGGCGGGGCGATGTCGGGGTACTGCTCCAGTGGCAGGCGGGTGATGGACAGCACACCGGCCAGGGTGATGACGATGGCGATGACCCAGGCGAAGATGGGCCGGTCGATGAAGAAGCGCGACATGCGGTTTCCTCAGTCCGGCTTGCCGTTCGCGGCCACGGCCGCGGCCGACGCCGCGGCGTCCGCGGTGCCGGCCTTGACCACCTGGCCCGGCGACACCTTGCTGCCGCCGGCGACGATCAACCTGTCGCCGGCCTTCAGGCCACTGTTGACCACCCATTGGTCCTTGATCGCATCGCCGACCTGGATGATGCGTTGTTCGACCTTGTCGCCGGCAGCGACCAGCAGCACGGTCGCTTCGCCCTTGTTGTTGCGGCCAACCGCGCTCTGCGGCACCAGGATGGCGCTTTCATCGACCGCCATCGGCAGCACCGCGCGCACGTAGGTGCCCGGCAGCAGCAGGCCGTCGGGGTTGGGGACGACCGCGCGCAGGATCACGTTGCCGGTGCCTGGATCCACCGAAGTCCCGACGAATTCCAGCGAGCCCACGTGCGCGTAGGTGCTGCCGTCTTCGAGCACGATCCGCACCTGCGCCTTGCCGTCCAGCGCCTTGAGCGCGCCGCTGTCGAGCTGCTTGCGCAGCGCCAGCAGTTGCGCGCTGGTCTGGGTGACGTCGACGTAGATCGGGTCGAGCTGCTGGATGGTGGTCAGCGCACTGTCCTGGCCCGCGGCGACGAGCGCGCCGGGGGTGTAGGTGGAAGTGCCGATGCGGCCGGCGATCGGTGCGGTGACGCGGGTGTAGTCCAGGTTGATCTGCGCGCTGCGCACCGCGGCCCTGGCCGCCACCACCGCCGCTTCGTCCTGGGCCAGGGTGGCATCGGCGTCGTCGCCGTCCTGCCGGCTGATCAACTTGGCGGCCACCAGTTGCCGGTAGCGCTCGGCCCGGGGGCGCGCCGACGACACCGCGGCTTCGGCCTGCGCCAGCTGCGCGCGGGCATTGTCGTAGGCGGCCTGGTAGGTGGCCGGGTCGATTTCATACAGCACCTGCCCGGCCTTGACCTCCTGGCCTTCGACGAACAGCCGCTGGCGGATGATGCCGCCGACTTGCGGGCGCACTTCCGACACCATGTGCGGCACTGTGCGGCCGGCGAGCTGTTGCTCGAGGTCCAGCCGGCCGCTGCTGATCGTCTGCGTGGTCACCGTGGGCACCGGCGGCTTGGCCGGCGGCGGCGCGCTGCACGCGCCAAGTACCAGCAGCAGCGTGGCCAGCGGCCATGCCCGGCGACGAAGGACGGAACGAAGGTGCGCGGACACGGAGCCAACCCAGGGTGCTTGGAGGAAGGCTATGCTGGTGCACGAATGTGCAGCAATTAAGGAGACTGCCTGAATCCGGCGCCCATGCCTTGCGTTGCGGGGCAAAGCTGCGGCTTCATAGTGGCCCATGAAACTCGGTATCCGCGCCAGGCTCTTCTTCGCCGTGCTGGCGGCCTGCGCCCTGGTGGTCGTGGCCAATGGCCTGATGGCGCGCCTGCTGTTCGAGCGCACCTTCATGGGCTACCTCAACGACCAGGGCGTGGCGCGCATGCATGAAGTGCTGCCGCGCCTGGCGGCGGGCTATCGCGAGCACGGCAGCTGGGACTTCATGCGCGACAACCTCGATGCCTGGCGCGCGATCATGCACGCCAACCTCGCGCGCAACGCGCCCCCCGGCACCCGCCCGGTATCCGACCAGACCGGCGCAGTACCGCGCTTTGCCTTGTTCGATGCGCACGGCGCGCGCGTGATGGGCAATCCGGAAGCCGGCCCGGACGCGGTGCGCCTGCCGGTGAGCGTGGACGGGCGCACGGTCGGCTGGCTGGCGATGATTCCGTTCCAGCAGGCGATCGCCAGCGGCGACGTGCGCTTCTACCAGGCGCAGGTGCGTGGCTGGTGGACCAACGGCGTGATCTCCGTGCTGGTTGCCGCCGCGCTGGCGTGGCTGCTGTCGCGGGCATTGCTCAAGCGGGTCGGCGGCATGGCCGGCGCGATCCATCGCCTCGCCAGTGGCGATTACGCCGTGCGCATTCCCAGCAACGACCGTGACGAACTGGACCAGCTCGCGCACGACGTCAACCGCCTGGCCGACACCCTCGAGCACACCGAACGCAGCCGGCGCAGCTTCATGGCCGATATTTCCCACGAGCTGCGCACGCCGCTGGCGGTATTGCGCGCCGAATTGGAGGCCATACAGGACGGCATCCGCCCGATGACGCCGGCCACGCTGGCGCCGCTGCAGGGCGAGGTGCAGCAGCTCGGCAAGTTGATCGACGACCTGTACGAACTGTCCGTCACCCAGGTCGGCGAGGTCTCCTACCAGTTCGCGCCGCTGGACCTGGACGAGCTGGCGCAGTCCGTCGCCGCCGGCATGCGCGGGCGTTTCGCCGATGCCGGCCTGGACCTGCAGGCGCTGCCCGCCGCGCCACCGGCGCGCGTGCGCGGCGACGAACGGCGCCTGTTGCAACTGCTTGCCAACCTGCTGGAGAACGCCCTGCGCTACACCGACCGTGGCGGCCAGGTGGTGATGCGCGTGATCGGCGGCCAGGAGCGGGTGGAACTGGTCATCGAGGACAGCGCACCGGGGGTGGGCGCCGAGGGCCGCGCGCGCCTGTTCGAGCGCTTCTATCGGGTCGAGTCCTCGCGCAACCGCGCCAGCGGCGGCAGCGGGCTGGGCCTGGCGATCTGCCAGAACATCGTCCAGGCGCACGGCGGCACGATCCGCGCCGAAGCCTCGGCACTGGGCGGCCTGCGCATCGTGGCCAGCCTGCCGGAGGCGCCATGACCGCGGCCCCGGCGCAGGCCGGACGCGTGCTCGTGGTCGAAGACGAACCGCGCCTGGCCGGGGTGCTGTGCGACTACCTGCACGCCGCCGGTTTCGCCACCGAGTGGGTGGCCGATGGCGAGGCGGTCCTCGCCCGCGTCCAGGGCTGGCAGCCGGACCTGCTGCTGCTCGACCTGATGCTGCCCGGGCGCGATGGCGTGGACATCTGCCGTGAACTGCGCACGCGCAGCGCGGTGCCGGTGATCATGGTCACCGCGCGGGTGGAGGAGCTCGACCGCCTGCTCGGGCTCGAAGTCGGCGCCGACGACTATGTCTGCAAGCCGTTCAGTCCGCGCGAGGTGGTCGCACGGGTGCAGGCGGTGCTGCGGCGTTATCGCCGCGAGCCCGGCGCGGCCGCGGCGCCGGGCCTGAACCTCGACGAGGCCGCCTGCCGCGCCCATTGGCAGGGGCACGACCTGCACCTGACCCAGGTCGAGTTCCGCCTGCTGCACGCCCTGGCCGCGACGCCCGGCCGCGTGTACTCGCGCGACCAGCTCATGGACCGGCTGTATACCGACCACCGCATCGTCACCGATCGCACCGTGGACAGCCACGTGCGCAATCTGCGGCGGAAACTCGCCGAGGCGGGGGCGGGCGACCTGATCGGTTCGATCTATGGGGTGGGTTACCGCTTCGACGGCTGACGCATCCGTCGCTGCGGCGGGTCAGCCGCGTACCGAGTCCAGCGGCTCCTGCCGCTGCTCCACCTCGCGCGCCTTGGTGTAGCTCTCAATGAGGAGCTGGTAGTTCGGGAAGATGCCGGCATAGACCTGCGCCCATTGCGCGGCGTCGTCGCGCTGCCAGCTGCGCTGCAGCTCCGAAGCGACCGCGGCGGTGTCCATCGGCACGACGCCGGCCTGGACCACGCGCGCCAGGGTGATTTCCTGCGCCATCTTCGAATAGGTGCCCGAGGCGTCGACCACGGCGAACACCTGGTAGCCCGCGGCCACCGCGGCAATGGCCGGGAAGGCCATGCAGACGCTGGTGATGGTGCCGGCGATGATCAGCTGGCGGCGGCCGGTGGCCTTCACCGCAGCGACGAAATCCGGGTTGTCCCAGGCATTGATCTCGCCGTGGCGGGCGACATAGCGGGCGTGCGGCGCGGCCTGGTGGATCTCGGGAATCAACGGGCCGTTCGGCCCCTGCGGCACCGAGGCAGTGGTGACGACCGGCATGCCGGTAAGGGTGGCCATCCGCGCCAGCGCGGTGGCGTGCGCGCGCACCGCGGTGAAGGGCAGGTCGGCGATGGTCTGGAACAGGCCGCTCTGATGGTCGATCAGCAGCATCGCGGCCTGCTCGGGATCGATGATGGGCTTGGCGCCGTCGAAGTTGGCGGGGGTGGTCATGGTGGTCTCCGGGGATCGGGGCAGGGAAGGCACGCGGGCCGGCATGGCCCGCGCGGGTCAATGGGAGAGCTGGCCGAAACGGCCCTGGTTGAAGTCGGCCACGGCCTGCGCGATCTCGGCCTGGCTGTTCATCACGAAGGGGCCGTAGCCGGCGATGGGTTCGTCGATCGGCTCGCCGGCAAGCAGCAGCACGCGTGCCGGTGCCAGCGCCTCGAGCAACACGCCGGCACCGGCGCGGTCGAATACCACCAGCTCGGCTTCGCCGGCGCGCTGCTCGCCATTGACGCGAACGGCGCCGTCGAGCACGGCCAGGGCGAGCGTGTGGCCATCGGCGACGGGCAGCTCCACCGCGTGGCCCGGCTGCAGGGCCAGGTCCCACACGTCGATCGGCGTATGCGTGCGCGCCGCCCCGCGATGGCCGTCGTATTCACCGGCGATCACCCGCAATTGCCCGGCCTGGTCAGGCAATGCCAGCACCGGGATCTGCGCCGCAGCGAGGGTCTGGTAGCCGGGCGGCGCAGACTTGTCGCGCGCCGGCAGGTTCACCCACAGCTGCACCATGTCCAGCGTGCCGCCGCTGCGAGTGAAGGCAGGGCTGTGGAATTCCTCGTGCAGGATGCCCGAGGCGGCCGTCATCCATTGCACGTCCCCGGGGCCGATGGTGCCGCCGGCGCCGGTGGAATCGCGGTGCGCCACTTCGCCGTCGTACACGATGGTCACGGTCTCGAAGCCGCGGTGCGGGTGCTGGCCGACGCCGCGCGGCGCGCTGTCGGGCGCGAAGCGGTGGGGGCCGGCACGGTCGAGCAGCAGGAACGGGCTCAGGTGCTGCCCGTGGGTGTTGTAGGAAAACATCGAGCGCACCGGAAAGCCGTCGCCGACCCAATGCGGGTGGGGAGCGCCGTAGATGCCGCGGATCTGCTTCATGTTCGTTTCCTGGCCGGTTGCCCGGCCGCAGTGGACCTGCGGAAACGATAGTTATGGAACGATGGACCCGGTAGCGCCCGGGAATTATCCTCAGAGTCCTATCTGGCGAACGATGGCCGACCCGGCTCCGAGCGCCAGAACCCACCGGGAGTAGCGCGCATGCTGGGCGAACCAGGCCAGGCCATCGATCTCAACGACCTGTTCCACTTCGTCCAGGTGGTCGACCACGGCGGCTTTTCCCAGGCCGGGCGCGCGCTGGGGCTGCCCAAATCCCGGTTGAGCCGGCGCATCGCGCTGCTGGAGGAGCGGTTGGGCGTGCGCCTGATCCAGCGTTCGACCCGGCGCTTCTCGGTCACCGAGGTGGGCCAGGACTACTACCGCCATTGCAAGGCGATGCTGGTGGAGGCCGAAGCGGCCGAGGAGGCGGTCGCGCGCTCGCGCGCCGAGCCGCGCGGGACGATCCGGGTGAGCTGCCCGATCGCACTGCTGCATTCGCGCGTGGACGGGATGCTGGCCGATTTCCTCGCCGCGCACCCGCGGGTGACGCTGCTGCTGGATGCGACCAACCGCCGGGTGGACGTGGTCGGCGAGGGCCTGGACGTGGCGATCCGGGTGCGCCCGCCGCCGCTGGAGGACAGCGACCTGGTCGTGCGCGTGCTGGCCCGGCGCGCCTGGTGCGTGGCCGCGAGCCCGGCGCTGATCGCCCGCGCGGGCATGCCGCGCTTTCCCGCCGACCTGGCGGCACTGCCGACCGTCGACCTCGGATCGTCCACCAGCACGCATGCTTGGGAGCTGCGCGGCGCCGACGGCAGCCTGGCCACCGTGCACCACGCGCCGCGGCTGGTCAGCGACGACATGATCGCGCTGCGCACCGCCGCCGTGGCCGGGGTCGGCGCGCTGATGCTGCCGCGGATGATGCTCGTCGAGCAGATCGCCCGCGGCGAACTGGTGCCGGTGCTGGCGGACTGGGCGCCGCGGCATGGGGTGATCCACGCCGTGTTCCCGTCGCGCCGCGGCCTGCTGCCGGCCGTGCGCGCGCTGATCGACCACTTGGCCGAGCGCTTCGCCGCGCTCGAAGAATCCTAGGCGCGGCTCAGCCGCCCAGCCGCCGCAGCGGCGGGAACGCGCGCTGCAGGCAATCCCGCCGTTCGCAGGTCAGGCAGCCCGGGCCGATCGGCACCGCGTTGGCGCCGGACAGGTCCAGGCCGCGCGAGTAGACCAGGCGCTCGGCATGGCGCAGGTCGCAACCCAGGGCCAGGGCGAAGGTCTTGCGCGGCTGGCCATGGCCGGGCGGGCCGCTGCTGACCTGGCGCGCCATCCAGAAGTATTGGCGGCCGTCGGGCATCCGCGCGATCTGGGTGAGCAGCCGGCCGGGCTGGTTGAAGGCCTCGTAGACGATCCACAGCGGGCAGGTGCCGCCGACCTGGGAGAAGTGGAAGTCGGTGGAGGAGTGGCGCTTGGACACGTTGCCGGCGCGGTCCACGCGCATGAAGAAGAACGGCAGTCCTTCGGCGCCGCGGCGTTGCAGCGTGCTCAGGCGGTGGCAGACCGCCTCGAAGCCGACCGCGAAGCGCTGCGCCAGCCATTCGATGTCGTAGTGGCTGTCCTCGGCGCTGCGCAGGAAGGCGGCGTAGGGCATCACCAGGGCGCCGGCGTAGTAGTTCGAAAAGCCGATGCGCGCCAAGGTAATGCGCTCGGCATCGTTGAAACCGGCGTTGGCGGTCAGGCTGTCGATCAGCGGCCCGTGCTCGAGCATCGCCAGCTGCGCGGCCATCTGGAACGCCAGCTGGCCCGGCTTGAGCCAGGGCGGCAGCCACAGCGTGCGGCTGTCGGCGTCGTACAGGCGCTTGTCGCCGCGCGCCGGGTCCAGGCGCACGCGCAGGCCATGGCGGTCGGCCAACAGCTGCCGCAGGCGCGGCGCCAGGGTGTCCGGCGCCAGGCCGAGTTCGGCGTACAGCGCCTCGGCGCGCTCGTCGAGTTCGGGGATGTAGTTGCGTTCGCGGTTGAAGTGGTCGCGCACGTGGTCGCCGGGCGAGAGCAGCGGCGCCACGCCGTGGCCGCTGCCGAGCTGCAGTTCCAGCGCCGCGGCGCGCTCGCGCAGGTGGTGGTGTTCGCGGTGCAGGTCGAGCAGGGCATGGGCGATCTGTGGCAGGTTGCCGGCCAGCGCCCGCAGTTCGCCCGCGCCGACGCCGGTGTGGCCGAGCGCGCGCAGGGCGTCGTCCAGGGGTTCGATCAATGCTGCCGGGTCGTCGCGGTCGATCAGGCCCTCGATATCGCCCAGGGCGCCCTTGAGCCGCTGCTGCACCGCCAGGGTCAGCGGCCGCTGGTTGCGCTCGATCTGGTTCAGGTAGCTGGGGGACAGGTCGAGCCGCCGCGCCAGCTCGGCCTGGGTCAGGCCGTGGCGCTGGCGCAGGCGCTGCAATCGCAGGCCCAGCTGGCGTTGGGGGGCAGCCATATTTGCAAACTTCGCAGAATGTTGTGAAGAGGTTAGCGCGATTAAGCGCGCAAAGGGCTGAATCCGCCTGCCCGGATGCAAACAATGCGAAGTCTGTCCTTTCGTTGCCGGTGATGTCCCGATGAGCGAGTCCCTGTCCCACGCCCCCCGCGTTTCCCTGCTGATCGACGGCCAGTTCGTCGAGTCGGCGACCACCGAATGGAAGGACGTGGTCAACCCCGCCACCCAGGCCGTGCTGGCCAAGGTGCCGTTCGCGACCTCGGCCGAGGTCGATGCCGCCGTGGCCGCCGCCCAGGCCGCCTTCAAGACCTGGCGCAAGACGCCGGTCGGCACGCGCGCGCGGATCTTCCTCAAGTACCAGCAACTGATCCGCGAGCACATGGGCGAGCTGGCCGCGCTGCTGACCGCCGAGCAGGGCAAGACCCTGCCCGACGCCGAGGGCGATGTGTTCCGCGGCCTGGAAGTGGTCGAGCACGCCGCGGCGATCGGCAACCTGCAGCTCGGCGAGCTGGCCAACAACGTCGCCACCGGCGTGGACACCTACACGCTGCTGCAGCCGCTGGGCGTGTGCGCCGGCATCACCCCGTTCAACTTCCCGGCGATGATCCCGCTGTGGATGTTCCCGATGGCGATTGCTACGGGCAACACCTTCGTGCTCAAGCCGTCCGAGCAGGACCCGATGGTCACCATGCGCCTGGTCGAACTGGCGCTGGAAGCGGGCATTCCGAAGGGCGTGCTTAATGTGGTCCACGGCGGCGCGGACGTGGTCAACGCGATCTGCGACCACCCCGACATCAAGGCGGTGTCCTTCGTCGGCTCGACCAAGGTCGGCACCCACGTCTACCAGCGCGCCTCGCTGGCCGGCAAGCGCGTGCAATGCATGATGGGCGCCAAGAACCACGCCGTGGTCCTGCCCGACGCGAACAAGGAACAGACCCTCAACGCCATGGCCGGTGCCGCCTTCGGCGCCGCGGGCCAGCGTTGCATGGCCGCCTCCACTCTGGTGCTGGTGGGCGAGGCGCGGGCGTGGATTCCCGAACTCGTGGCCAAGGCCAGGACGCTGAAGGTCAACGGCGGCACCGAGGCCGGCACCGACGTCGGCCCGCTGATTTCCTGCGCCGCGCGCGAGCGCGTCGAAGGCCTGATCGCCGCCGGCATCGCGCAGGGCGCCAAGCTCGAACTCGACGGCCGCAAGCCGCACGTGGCCGGCTACGAGCAGGGCAACTTCGTCGGGCCGACGATCTTCTCCGGGGTCAAGCCCGGCATGCGCATCTACGACGAGGAGATCTTCGGGCCGGTGCTGGTGATCCTCGAAGCCGAGACGCTCGACGAGGCCATCGCGCTGATCAATGCGAACCCGAATGGCAACGGCACCGCGCTGTTCACCCAGTCCGGCGCGGCGGCGCGCAGGTTCCAGGAAGACATCGACGTCGGCCAGGTCGGCATCAACGTGCCGATCCCGGTGCCGGTGCCGCTGTTCTCGTTCACCGGCTCGCGCGCCTCCAAGCTCGGCGACCTCGGCCCCTACGGCAAGCAGGTCGTCATGTTCTACACCCAGACCAAGACCGTGACCGCGCGCTGGTTCGACGACAGCACGCTCGGCCATGGCGTCAACACCACGATCAACCTGAAGTGACCGCCATGAACGCTGCCATCCAGATGCCCTGCGAAGCCGACCTCAACGAAGAACAGCAGGCCTTCCGCGAAGCGGCGCGCGACTTCGCCGACAAGGAGCTGGCACCCAACGCGGCGCGTTGGGACGAAGAGGCGCACTTCCCGCGCGAGGCGATCAGCAAGGCCGCCGAGCTGGGCTTCTGCGGCCTGTACACCGACGAGGCCGTGGGCGGCCTGGCGATGAAGCGCCTCGACGCGGCGCTGGTGTTCGAGGAAATGGCCACGGTCGATCCGTCCACCTCGGCCTTCATCAGCATCCACAACATGGCCACCTGGCTGGTCACCACCTATGGCAGCGAAGCAGTGCGCCAGCATTGGGGCCCGGCGCTGACCAGCGGCCAGAAGCTGGCCTCGTATTGCCTCACCGAGCCGGGCGCGGGCTCGGATGCGGCCTCGCTGAAGACGCGCGCCGTGCGCGATGGCGGCGACTACGTGCTCGACGGCAGCAAGGCCTTCATTTCCGGCGCCGGGGCGACCGAAGCGTTGGTGGTGATGGCGCGCACCGGCGAAGAGGGCGCGCGCGGCATCAGCGCCTTCGTGGTGCCGGCCGATGCGGCGGGCATCAGCTACGGCCGCAAGGAAGAGAAACTGGGCTGGAACAGCCAGCCCACGCGCGGCATCACCTTCCAGGGCGTGCGCATTCCGGCCGGCAACCTGCTCGGCAAGGAAGGCGAAGGCTTCAAGATGGCGATGAAGGCGCTCGATGGCGGCCGCATCAATATCGCCGCCTGCTCGCTGGGCGCCGCGCAAGGCGCGCTGGACGCGGCACGCCGCTACATGGGCGAGCGCCGCCAGTTCGGCAAGAAGCTGGCCGATTTCCAGGCCCTGCAGTTCAAGCTGGCCGACATGGCCACGCAGCTGGTCGCCGCCCGGCAGATGGTCCACACCGCCGCGCGCAAGCTCGACGCCGGCAGCAGCGATGCCACGGTGTGGTGCGCGATGGCCAAGCGCTTCGCCACCGACGCCAGCTTCGGCATCTGCGACGATGCACTGCAGTTGCACGGCGGCTATGGCTATATCCGCGAATACCCGATCGAACGCCTGATGCGCGACAGCCGCGTGCACCGCATCCTCGAAGGCACCAACGAGGTCATGCGCATGATCATCGCCCGCCACCTGCTGACCACCGACGAGGAACTGCGATGAGCGACTGGCTGCAGCGCGAGCACACCGGCCTGAAGGTCGAGCGCGACGAACATGTCGCCATCGTCACTCTGAGCAATCCGCCGGCCAATACCTGGACGGTGCACAGCCTGGCCGCCCTGCGCGACCTGGTGCAGGCCCTGGATGCCGACCCGCAGGTGTACGCGCTGGTGATCACCGGCGAGGGCGGCAAGTTCTTCTCGGCCGGCGCCGACCTCAAGCAGTTCGCGTCCGGCGACAAGGCCGGCGCGCGCGAGGCGGCGCGCCGCTTCGGCGAAGCGTTCGAAGCCTTGAGCGGGTTTGGCGGGGTGTCGATCGCGGCGATCAACGGCTATGCGATGGGCGGTGGCCTGGAATGCGCGCTGGCCTGCGACCTGCGCATCGCCGAAACCCAGGCGCAGATGGCCTTGCCCGAGGCGAGCGTGGGCCTGCTGCCCTGCGCCGGCGGCACGCAGAACCTGCCGCGTCTGGTGGGCGAGGGCTGGGCCAAGCGGATGATCCTGCTCGGCGAACGCGTCGATGCGGCCACGGCGTTGCGCATCGGCCTGGTCGAGGAGGTGGTCGGCACCGGCGAGGCCAGGGCGCTGGCCGTGGCGTGGGCGCACAAGGCCGGCAAGCAGAGCCCGCGCGCGGTCGCCGCGTGCAAGGGTTTGGTGCAGGCCACCCGTTCGGGCAGCCACGCCTCGGCTCTGGTCGCCGAGCGTGAAGCCTTCGTCGACCTGTTCGATACCGCCGACCAGGCCGAGGGCGTCAACGCCTTCCTGGAAAAGCGCGCCCCGCAATGGAAGAACGCATGAACATCGCCCAGGGCAGCGAAGCGCCGGTCCTGTTCGACACGCGCGAGGGCCGCGACGGCCGCCGCATCGGCATCGCCACGCTCAATGCGCCGAAGACCCTCAACGGCCTGTCGTTGGACATGACCCGGCTGCTCGAAGCGCAACTGCGCCGCTGGGCGAACGATGCCGGCGTGGCCTGCGTGGTACTGCGCGGCGCCGGGGACAAGGCGTTCTGTGCCGGCGGCGACCTGCACGGCCTGTATCGCAGCATGCGCGAGTACCGCGAGTCCGGTACGGGCGACATCACCGCGAACCGTTACGCCGCGCAGTTCTTCGAGGAGGAATACCGCCTCGACCACGCCATCCATACCTATCCCAAGCCGGTGTTGTGCTGGGGCCACGGCATCGTGATGGGCGGCGGCATCGGGCTGATGTCCGGGGCCAGCCATCGCGTGGTGACCGAACGCTCGAAACTGGCGATGCCCGAGATCAGCATCGGCCTGTTCCCGGATGTCGGCGGCAGCTGGCTGATGCGGCGCGTACCGCGCGGTGCCGGGCTGTTCCTGGCCTTGACCGGGGCACCGCTGGACGCCAGCGACGCCATCTATGCCGGCCTGGCCGACGTCAAGCTCGAACACACGCAGTACGACGCCGTTGTCGATGCGCTCGCCGCGCATGCCTGGAGTGGCGATGCGGTGCTCGATCGCGCACGGCTCGGCGAGTTCCTGCAGGGTCTGGCGCAACCCCTGGCCCCCGGCCCGCTGCAGATGCATGCCGAGCTGATCGAGCACCTGGTGTCGGCCGGCACGCTGGAGCGGGTGGTGTCGGCGATCGACGCACTGTCCAGCGAAGACCCCTGGCTACAGAACGCGCGCGCCACCCTGGCGGCCGGCTCGCCCGGTTCGGCGCGGCTGGCCTGGACCTTGCAGCGCGACGACGGCACCCGCACCTTGGCCGATACGTTCCGCACCGAGTATGTGGTGGCCCTGCACGCGGCCGCGCACGGCGATTTCGCCGAAGGCATCCGCGCGCTGCTGATCGACAAGGACCGCCAGCCGCGCTGGCAGCCGGCCACCCTGGCGCAGGCCGACGCGGCCTGGGCCACCCCTTTTTTCCAATCGCCCTGGACGGCGGCGGCACATCCGCTGGCCGACCTCGGCCACGCCTGACGGAGACACAGCAATGAGCCGGATCGCTTTCATCGGACTGGGCAACATGGGCGGGCCGATGGCCGCCAACCTCGCCAAGGCCGGGCACGCGCTGCGCGTGTTCGACCTGGTGCCGGCGGCCGTCGCGCACGCGGTCGAGGCCGGCGCGGTCGCGGCCGCTTCAGCGGCCGAGACCTTGGCCGGCGCGGAACTGGTGATCTCCATGCTGCCGGCCAGCCGCCACGTCGAAGGGCTGTACCTCGGCGACGACGGCCTGCTGGCGAAGATTCCCGCCGGCGCGCTGGTGATCGACTGCAGCACGATTGCGCCGGCCACCGCGCGCAAGGTCGCCGAAGCGGCCGCTGCGCGCGGGCTGCAGATGCTCGATGCGCCGGTTTCCGGCGGCACCGCCGGCGCCGCTGCCGGCACCCTGACCTTCATCGTCGGCGGTACGGCCGAGGCGCTGGACAAGGCGCGGCCATACCTGCAGGCGATGGGCAAGAACATCTTCCATGTCGGCGACAGCGGTGCCGGCCAGGTCGCCAAGCTGTGCAACAACATGGCGCTGGGCGTGATCATGGCGGTCACCGGCGAAGCCATCGCGCTGGGCCAGGCGCATGGGCTGGATCCGAAGGTGCTGTCGCAGATGATGGCGGTGAGCACCGGCCGCAGCTGGGCGACGGAGGTCTGCAATCCCTGGCCGGGCGTGCTCGAGAACGCGCCGGCATCGCGTGGGTACAGCGGCGGCTTCGGCAACGATCTGATGCTCAAGGACCTGGGCCTGGCGGTGGAGGCGGCGATGGGCGTGGGCGCTTCGATCCCGCTGGGCGAGTTGGCGCGCAATCTCTATGCGATGAACAGCCGGGCCGGCAACGGCAAGCTGGACTTCTCGTCGGTGGTGAAGCTGGTCTCGGATAACTGAGCGCGCCCTCATCCGCCCCTTCGGGGCACCTTCTCCCGCAAGCGGGAGAAGGCACAGGCCCGGTTCGCAACTGGATGATCGAAGTCCCCTCTCCCACTTGCGGGGTGAGGGTTCTTCCAGAACGTAATAGTCTCCGCAAATCGCCGCGCCTAAGCTTTCGGCCTGCTCCAGGACCGCACGCGATGGCACACGACCACAGCCACGCCCCCACTGAGATCCGCCACGAGAAGCCGCTGTGGTGGGCGCTCGGGCTGACCAGCGTGTTCCTGGTCGCCGAGGTGGCCGGGGCCTTCGTCACCGGCAGCCTGGCGCTGTTGTCCGATGCCGCGCACATGGCCACCGACACGCTCGGCCTGATGATCGCGCTGGTCGCCGTGCGCCTGAGCCGGCGCCCGCCCGATGCGCGCCGCACCTACGGCTATGCGCGGCTGGAAGCGCTGGGGGCGCTGCTCAATGGCGCGCTGCTGTTCGCGGTCGGCGCCTACATCCTGTGGGAAGCGGCGCAGCGCTTCCGCCAACCGCAGCCGGTCGGCGAGACCGGCATGCTGTTGATCGCCGGCCTCGGCCTGGTGGTCAACCTCATCGCGATGCGCCTGCTGCGGGCCGGTGCGGGCGAGAACCTCAACGTCAAGGGCGCCTACCTCGAAGTCTGGAGCGACATGCTCGGCTCGGTGGCGGTGATCCTCGGCGCGCTGGCGATCGGCTGGACCGGCTGGCAGTGGATCGACCCGGTGCTCGCCGTGTTGATCGGCCTGTGGGTGCTGCCGCGGACCTGGCTGCTGCTGCGCGAAGCCATCAACGTGCTGCTGGAAGGCGTGCCCAAGGGGCAGGACCTGGCCGCCGTGCGCCAGGCGCTGCACGCGCAGCCGGGCGTGCTCGACGTGCACGACCTGCATGTGTGGGCGTTGGCCTCGAGCACGCCGGCCTTGAGCGCGCATGTGGTTGCCGCCGGCGACGTGGACAACGATCGCCTGCGCCGCGCGCTGGCGGCGTTGCTGCACGAGCGCTTCGGGATCGACCATGTGACGTTGCAGGTCGAGGCGGATCATTGTGGCGATGCGTGCGCGGTGCAGGGCGGTGGGCACGGTCATGACCATGACCATGGTGCCGATCCCCAGGGACACCATGGGCACACGCACTCTTGAGCGGCGTTCTTGAGCGACGTTGGGTCTTGCACTCCAGGGGTGGCGTCGTCAGTGGACAGAGGGCGGTCGGGGCTGAAGCCCCTCCTACAGTGGGGCTCCTGGTGCTGCAAAGCGATCGGGGAGGTTGTAGGAGGGGCTTCAGCCCCGACGAACGAAGCCGCGATCCATCCGTCCTTCCCAACGTGGCCGCAGCAGAAAAAAAACGCCGCCCAAGGGCGGCGTTTTGATTTCCCAACCCAGCCCGCTACACCACCGGTTCGCGCAACACCAGCGAATCCCAACCCGGCCGCGGCGCAAAGCGATCGCCATACCGCGACTGCAAGGTCTTGAGCCGCTCGACCAGCGCATCGGCGCCGGTGGCGCGCACATGCTGGATCGGGCCGCCGCGGAACGGCGCAAAGCCGGTGCCGAAGATCACCCCGGCATCGAGCAGGTCGGCATCGGCGACCACGCCGTCATGCAGGCAGGCCACCGCCTCGTTGAGCAGCGGCAGGACCAGGCGGTCCTCCAGGTCGGCCGGCGCCGCGTAGTCCTTCGGTACCTCCGGCTTCACCGCGCGGCCGTTCTCCCACTTGTACAGCCCCTGGCCGTCCTTCTTGCCGCGCTTGCCCGGCTCGACGGTCTTCAGCGCCGCCGGGATCGGCAGGCCGAGGAACGGCGCCAGTTCTTCGCCGACACCGGCGGCCACGTCCAGGCCCACGGTATCGATCAGCTCGATCGGCCCCATCGGCATGCCGAACTTCACTGCGGCCTTGTCGATCACCGGCCCCGGGATGCCTTCGGCGTAGGCGGTCGCCGCTTCCAGCAGGTAGGGGAACAGTACGCGGTTGACCAGGAAACCCGGCGTGCCGGCGACCGGCACCGGCAGCTTGTCCAGCGCCTTGCAGAACGCAGCCAGGCGCTTGCGCGTTTCCTCGGCCATCGCATCGTGCTGCACGATTTCCACCAGCGGCATCTGCGCCACCGGGTTGAAATAGTGCAGCCCGGCGAACTGGGCGGGGCGCTGGATATGCTCGCGCAGCTCGGTCAGCGGGATCGAGGAGGTGTTGGTGGTCAGCAGCGCGCCGGCCTTCATCTGCGGCTCGACCTGCTGGTACAGCTCGCGCTTGGCCTCGGGTTTCTCGATGATCGCCTCGATCACCAGGTCGGCCTGGGCCACGCCGTGGCCGGCCAGGTCGCTCTTCAGCCGCGCCGCCACCGCCGGGCGCTTGCCGGCGTCCTTGACCCGCTTGTTGAACAGCTCGTTGCCGCGTCCGAGCGCGCTGTCGATGAAGCGCTGCTCGCGGTCCTGCAAGGTGACCTCGAAGCCCTTGTAGGCCGACCACGCCGCGATGTCGCCGCCCATCACGCCGGCACCGACCACATGCACGTGATTGATCCCATGATCTTTGCCGCCCAGGCCCTTGAGCCGCTCGGTCAGGAAGAAGATGCGGATCAGGTTGCGCGCGGTCGGGGTGCTGGCCAGCTTGACCACCGCCTTGCGCTCGGCATCCAGGCGCGCCTGGATGCCGCTGCCACCGGTGCGTTCCCACACATTGATCAGCGCATACGGCGCCGGGTAATGCTCCTTGCGGGCCTTGCGCGCGACCTGCTTGGCCATCTGCGGGGCCAGCAGCTTGCGGGCGATCCAGGTGTTGGTCGCCCAGCCGGTCAGGCGCTGCTTGAACGGGCGCACCGTGCCGGACAGGGCCAGCGCGGCGGCGGTGTCCACCAGCACGGCCGGGGCGGAGAGCTTGTCGACCAGGCCCAGCGCGCGCGCGGCCGAGGCCGAGACGGTGCGGCCGGTGAGCATCAGGTCCATCGCCGCCGGGGCGCCGATCAGATTCGGCAGGCGCGCGCTGCCGCCCCAGCCGGGGAAGATGCCCAGCTGGGTCTCGGGCAGGCCGATGCGGGTGGACGGATCGTCCGAGGCGACGCGGTAGCGGCAGGCCAGGGCGATCTCGGTGCCGCCGCCCATGCAGAAGCCATGGATCGCGGCCACGGTCGGGCAGGGCAGCTCGGCCAGCTTCTGGAAAGTGGCCTGGCCGCGGCGGATCGCGTCATTGACGGTGCCGCGGCGGTCATACTCCTGGAATTCCTTGAGGTCGGCGCCGGCAATGAAGCCATTGGCCTTGGCCGAGCGGATCACCACGCCCCGCGGCGGATCGATCGCAATGCGTTCGATCAGCTCGGCCAGCTCCAGCAGCACGTCCTGCGAGAAGGCATTGACCGATGCGTTGGCCCGATCGAGGCTGAGCACCACGACGCCGTCATCGCGGATCTCGGTCTGCCAGTGACTGAATCGAAGCCCATCGAAGCCTGAGAGCATGGGTCTGACCATCCGCTTGTGTATGGAAGGGGCCGTTATCATCCAGAGGTTGTTTCCTTCACGTCAAATCCCCAAAGCCATGCTTGGGGGAATTCCCGCTCCGGCGGCCCGTGGTCGCCACGCTAATGCAACGCCCGTTAACCTTGTGAAGTGGCGGCCCCCGGGCAGCCCCTGAACTTTTCCAATCAGCGCTGGTCATAAGCCCGGACGTGACGGGCGACAGGAGTGCGGCCCGACATGGCCGATGTCGAAACACCACAGGATCTGGACCTGGAACTGGTCCGGCGCGTGCAGCGCGGCGAGAGCGCGGCGTTCGATGTGCTGGTGCGCAAGTACCAGCACCGCATCGTCGCCTTGATCGGGCGCTACATCAGCGACTGGAGCGAGTGCCAGGACGTGGCCCAGGAGACTTTCCTGCGCGCATACCGCGCGATGGGCAGTTTCCGCGGCGACGCCCAGTTCTATACCTGGCTGCACAGGATTGCCGTGAACACCGCCAAGAACCACCTGGTCGCGCACAGCCGCCGGCCGCCCACCGACGATATCGACGTCGCCGACGCCGAGCAGTTCGATGGCGCCACGCGTTTGCGCGACACCGACACCCCGGAGCGTGAATTGATGCGTCAGGAGCTGGAACAAACCGTCATGAAGGCGGTCCAAGCCTTGCCGGAAGAACTCCGGGTGGCCATCACCCTGCGCGAGGTGGAGGGCCTGAGCTACGAGGAAATCGCGCAGAAGATGGATTGCCCGATCGGAACGGTGCGCTCGCGCATCTTCCGGGCGCGCGAGGCCATCGACGCCGAGCTGCGGCCTCTGTTGGAGACCGGCAGCGCCACCCGTGATCGCCAACGTGACCGCGTATGAAAGAACAACCCAGCCAATCGCCTTCCCCTTCCAGCGACAAGTTCGAAGTCCACTACCGGCAGCAGCTGTCGGCGCTGATCGACGGCGAACTGCCGGCCGACGAGGCGCGCTTCCTGCTGCGCCGCCTCCAGCACGACGACGAACTCGGCGGCTGCCATGAGCGTTGGCAGCTGTGCGGCGACGTGCTGCGCGGCATGGCCAGCGCGCCGGCGCCGGTCGATTTCGCCGCCCGCGTGCGTGTCGCGGTGGCTGCCGAGCCGGTCCCGGCATCGCAGCCGGCGCCCACACGCGCCCGCCTCTGGGGCTGGGGCGGCGGTGCCATCGCCGCCTCGGTCGCCGCATTGGCCTTGTTCGTGAGCCGCGAGCGCCTGCCGGAGCAAACCGCCCCGGCACCCACCGCGGTCTTCGCCACGACCGCCCAGGTACCGGTGGCTCCGGTGCCGGCCCCGGCCGACCCCGACGGCGACAACGCCATCGGCCGCATGGCCGCCGCCGCGCCCGCCGCCGCCCTGGCCGCGGCCCGTCGCGATGCCGGCAGCCGCAACGTGGCCTCGGCCACCCGCGTGCAGCAGGCCGCCCGCGCCAGCGCGGCACGGCGCGAGTCGCCGCCGCAAGTGCAGGTGGCCAGCGTCGCCCCGCCCGTGCGTGCGATCGCCAACCCGGTGGTGCCGGCCGATCCCTTCGGCCATCCGGCCCCGGTGCAGGCACGGCCATGGCCGCGCTCGGCCCTGGCCGGCTCGGAAAGCTCGCTCAATGCCAGTTTCGGCGAAACCCCGGCAACCACGTTCTATCCCTTCGAACCGGCGCAGGCCGTGCCGATGGAAGACGAGCGCCTGCCGCCGATGCCCCGGCCCTGACCTCGGCGCCTTCCCGCGTACTTGCGTCATCTCCACGCCAGCCGCCCGCCTAGCGGGCGGGCCGGCCCTGCTGTGTCCCCACTCCAGACCCCTCGTCCTTCAGGAGGCGCGTTTCCGATGAATCCCCGTATCCGCAACCAAGTGCTCGGCCTGCTGGCGATCTCCCTTCCGCTGGCGGCCTGCGCCCAGCAGCCCGGCGCCCCGGCCGCCGACAGCGCGCCCATCGCCACCCGCAGCGCCACGCCGGCGCCGCAGCTCGTCGCCGGCCTGCCGGACTTCACCAACCTGGTGCAGCAGGTTGGTCCGGGCGTGGTCAACATCGACACCAAGGTGACGCGCAAGGACATGATGCGCCGCTCCGGCCGCGACCAGCAGATGCCGGACGACGAGCAGATCCCGGAGTTCTTCCGCCGCTTCTTCGACATGCCGGGCATGCCGGGCCAGGGCGGCCCGCGCCCCGGTCCGCGTGGCGGCGGCGACGGCGACGGCGACATCGTCGGCCGCGCCATGGGCTCGGGCTTCATCATCTCGCCCGACGGCTATGTGCTGACCAACCACCACGTGGTGGACGGCGCCAGCGACGTCAACGTCAAGCTCTCCGATGGCCGCGAGTTCAAGGCCAAGGTGGTTGGCAGCGACGAGCAGTACGACGTCGCCCTGCTGAAGATCGAAGCCAGGGACCTGCCGACGGTGCGCATCGGCGACTCCAATACGCTCAAGCCGGGGCAGTGGGTGGTGGCGATCGGTTCGCCGTTGGGGCTGGATCATTCGGTGACGGCGGGCATTGTCAGCGCGGTGGGCCGCAGCACCGGGGCCGAGCAGCGCTATGTGCCGTTTATCCAGACCGACGTGGCGATCAACCGAGGCAATTCGGGCGGCCCCTTGCTCAACACCCGTGGCGAGGTCGTGGGCATCAACTCGCAAATCTTCTCTGAGTCGGGCGGCTACATGGGGATCAGCTTCGCGATCCCGATCGACTTGGCCGTCAGTGCCGCCGACCAGATCAAGAAGAACGGCCATGTCAGCCGCGGCCAGCTGGGCGTGCAGGTGGGTCCTATCGACGCGCTGCAGGCGCAAGGTTTGAAGTTGCCTGACAGCCGGGGCGCCTTGGTCAATGGGCTGGTGCCTGACAGCGCGGCCGGCAAGGCGGGCATCGAGGTCGGCGACGTCATCCGCTCGGTGAACGGCACCGAGATCAAGGCCGCCAGCGATCTGCCGCCGATGATCGGCGTGCTGCCGCCGGGCAGCAAGGTCCGCCTGGGGCTGCTGCGCGATGGCAAGCAGAAGGACGTGACGGTGACCCTGACCACCCTGGAGACGGACGTGCGTCCGGCCGACGCAGCCAATGACGACGACGCCGGCCCGTCCGGCCCGGCCAGCGCGGCCCTGCTCGGCATCCAGGTCACCGACCTGGCGGCGGCCGAGCGCCAGCGCCTGGGCCTGAAGTCCGGCGAAGGCGTGCGCATCGCCGCGGTCAACGGCAGTTCGGCCCGCGAAGCGCGCCTGGCCCCCGGCCTGGTGATCCTGCGCGTGGGCCGCACCCCGGTCGGCAGCGTGGCCGCGCTGAACCGCGAACTGGCCGGCTACAAGAAGGGCGACGTGGTCATGCTGCTGGTCACCAGCGGCGAAGCCAGCAGCTACGTGGCGGTCAAGGCGGGCGAGTGACGGGACGGGCGCGGCGGGCCTGAACGGCTCGCCGCGCCATCGCGGTTGCCGTCCGGATCGTCGGCGCGGCCCCCGGCCGTGCGATAATGCCGCGTTTTCCTGACGACGGTCCTGGCCGCCGCCCACCTCCCATGTCCATCGATTCGATGCGGAACATCCGCAATTTTTCCATCATCGCGCACGTCGACCACGGCAAGTCCACGCTGGCCGATCGCATCATCCAACTCTGCGGCGGCCTCGAGGCGCGGGAAATGGAGGCGCAGGTGCTCGACTCCAATCCGATCGAGCGCGAGCGCGGCATCACCATCAAGGCGCAGTCGGTGTCGCTGCCGTACAAGGCGCGCGACGGGCAGGTCTACCAGCTGAACTTCATCGACACGCCCGGCCACGTCGACTTCAGCTATGAGGTCAGCCGCTCGCTGGCCGCCTGCGAAGGCGCGCTGCTGGTCGTCGATGCGGCGCAGGGCGTGGAAGCCCAGTCGGTGGCCAACTGCTACACCGCGGTGGAACAGGGCCTGGAAGTGGTGCCGGTGCTCAACAAGATCGACCTGCCGACCGCCGATATCGAGCGCGCCAAGGCGGAGATCGAGGCGGTCATCGGCATCGACGCGACCGACGCGGTCGCCGTCAGCGCCAAGACCGGCCTGAATGTCGAAGCGGTGCTGGAGGCGATCGTCCACCGCATCCCGCCGCCGCAGCCGCGCGACACCGACAAGCTGCAGGCGCTGATCATCGACTCCTGGTTCGACAACTACCTCGGCGTGGTCTCGCTGGTGCGCGTGATGCAGGGCGAGATCCGCCCGGGCAGCAAGATCCTGGTGATGTCGACCGGGCGCACCCACCAGGTCGACGCGGTGGGCGTGTTCACGCCCAAGCGCAAGACCCTCGATGCGCTGCGCGCCGGTGAAGTGGGCTGGATCAACGCCAGCATCAAGGACGTCCACGGCGCCCCGGTCGGCGACACCCTGACCCTGGCCAGCGACCCGGCGCCTAAGCCCTTGCCGGGCTTCCAGGAGATGCAGCCGCGCGTGTTCGCCGGCCTGTTCCCGATCGACGCCGAGGACTACCCGGACCTGCGCGAGGCGCTGGAAAAGCTGCGCCTCAACGATGCCGCGCTGCGCTTCGAGCCGGAAAGCTCCGAGGCGATGGGTTTCGGCTTCCGCTGCGGCTTCCTCGGCATGCTGCACATGGAGATCGTGCAGGAGCGCCTGGAGCGCGAATACAACCTGGACCTGATCACCACCGCGCCGACGGTGATCTACGAAGTGCTCAAGACCGACGGCTCGATCGTGCCGATGGACAACCCGGCCAAGCTGCCGCCGGTGAACTACATCGAGGAAGTCCGCGAGCCGATCATCCGCGCCAACATCCTCACCCCGCCGGACTACGTCGGCTCGGTGATCACCTTGTGCGAAGAGAAGCGCGGCGCCCAGGTCGGCATCACCTACATGGGCAGCCAGGTGCAGATCGCCTATGAGCTGCCGATGGCCGAAGTGGTGCTGGACTTCTTCGACAAGCTCAAGTCGGTCAGCCGCGGCTACGCCTCGCTGGACTACCACTTCCTGCGCTTCCAGGCCGGCCCGTTCGTGCGCGTGGACACGCTGATCAACGGCGACAAGGTCGACGCGCTGAGCATCATCGTCCACCGCAGCCAGGCCGATCGGCGTGGCCGCGAGTTGTGCGAAAAGATGAAAGATCTCATCCCGCGGCAGATGTTCGACGTGGCGATCCAGGCCGCCGTCGGCTCGCAGATCATCTCGCGCAGCACGGTCAAGGCGATGCGCAAGAACGTGCTGGCCAAGTGCTATGGTGGCGACGTCAGCCGCAAGAAGAAGCTGCTCGAGAAACAGAAGGAAGGCAAGAAGCGGATGAAGCAGGTCGGGCGGGTGGAAATCCCGCAGGAAGCCTTCCTCGCCGTGCTGCAGATGGACAACAAGTAAGGAGGCGGGGGCCGGGGACGGGGAGTCACAAACGCCGCGCGCGTGCGTCTTCCTGATGTCCGGTCTCCCTTCCCGATTCTCACCGCAGAAGGAATACGCATGAAATGGTTTGAGATTGCGCTGGTCGTGCTGACCCTGGGCTCGGGCCTGGTGTGGTTGCTCGACAAGCTTTTCCTGGCCAGGCGCCGCGCCGCGCGCGCCGGCCTGCTCGACAGCGAGCCGGCGGTCATCGAGTACTCGCGCGCCTTCTTCCCGGTGCTGGCGGTGGTGCTGATCCTGCGCAGCTTCATCGCCGAGCCGTACAAGATTCCATCCAGCTCGATGATGCCGAATCTGCTGATCGGCGATTTCATCCTGGTCAACAAGTTCGCCTACGGCCTGCGCCTGCCGATCACCAACACCAAGTTCGTGCCGGTGGGCGAGCCCAAGCGCGGTGAGGTGGTGGTGTTCAAGCCGCCGCATGCGCCGGACGAGAACTGGATCAAGCGCATCATCGGCCTGCCGGGCGACCGCATCGGCTTCCATGGCGACACGCTGTACATCAACGGCGAGCCCATGCAGTACGAGGTCAAGGGCGAGTACATCGGCCAGGGCCGCGGCGCGGAGATGACCGGCGCCACGCTGCTGCGCGAGAACCTGCCCGGGCGCTCGCACACCGTGCTGGAGCTGATCGGCCGCGCCAACCCGGCCGGCCAGGGCGACTGGGTGGTGCCGCAGGGGCAGTATTTCGTGATGGGCGACAATCGCGATAATAGCGAGGACAGCCGGTTCTGGACCCAGACGCATTTCCTGCCCGAGGCCAACCTGCGGGGCAGGGCGTTCCTGATCTGGCTCAATTGCGAGGGGTGGTTCTGCAAGGGGAGTTTCGATCCATCGCGGATCGGGACAGGTATCCAGTAATCGACACGCGTGGCTAGGGGAGTAGCGATGAAGCGCAATCAGAGCGGAATGACGTTGCTGTCGTTCGTGGTGGTGTTGGCGGTAGTGGGCTTCTTCCTGTACATCGGCATGAAGCTGTTCCCGATGTACCAGGAGTACTACTCGGTACGCGAGGCCATGAAGGGCGTGGCCAACGAACCGGGCAGCGGCGACATGGATCCGGGCCGGGCCAAGGACCTGTTCTTCCGCCGCCTGTACATCAATTACTCGGAAAACGTCCAGAAGGACGATGTGACCTTCGAGCGCGTCGGCAACGGCTGGCGCATGAACGTCAGCTACGAAGTGCGCAGGCCGCTGGTGGGCAACCTCGATGTGGTCGGCAACTTCAATGCCAGCCAGGACCTGACCCGTAGTGGTATCAACCAGTAAAAACCCGCAGCGCGGCGACCGGATCGGCCATGACTTCGCCGATCCGTCGCTGCTGGCGCAGGCGCTGACCCACCGCAGCGCCGGCGCACCGCACAACGAACGGCTGGAATTCCTCGGCGACGGCGTGGTCAACCTGCTGATCGCCGAGGCGCTTTACCTGCGCTGGCCGCGTGCCGACGAAGGCGCGCTCACCCGCGCCCGCGCCGAACTGGTGCGCGAAGCCTCGCTGGCCACCATCGGCCGCGCGCTGGAGCTGGGCGAACGCCTGACCCTGGGCCCGGGCGAGATGAAGTCCGGTGGCCACCGCCGCGACTCGATCCTGGCCGATGCCGTGGAGGCCGTCGTGGCGGCCATCTACCTGGACGCCGGCTTCGAGGCCTGCCGCGCCGCGATCCTGCCGTGGTTCGAGAGCGCGCTGGCCGCGCTGCCGGTGGGCAAGCCCGAGAAAGACCCCAAGACCCGCCTGCAGGAATGGCTGCAGGCCCGGCAGCGGCCGCTGCCCACGTATGAACTCGTTGCCGAGAATGGCGACGACCACGCCAAGATTTTCCAGGTACGCTGCACCCTGTCCGAGCCGGCGCTGAGCGCCGAAGGCGAGGGCGGGTCGCGGCGCCTGGCCGAACAGCAGGCCGCCTCCGCGGTACTGCGCCAACTGGATTCGAGCAAGTGAGCCAAACGCCTTCCTACCGCAGCGGCAGCGTCGCCGTCATCGGACGCCCCAACGTCGGCAAGTCGACCCTGACCAATGCGCTGGTCGGGGCCAAGATCAGCATCGTCTCCAACCGGCCGCAGACCACGCGCCACCGGCTGCTGGGCATCGCCAGCTTCCCGCAGGGGCAGATCGTCCTGGTCGACACGCCCGGCCTGCATCGCGAGCAGGGCAAGTTCAAGGCCTCGGCGATGAGCCGGGTGATGAACCGCGCCGCCCGCGGGTCGCTGGAAGGCGTCGACGCGGCGATGCTGGTGATCGAGGCCGGGCGCTGGGACGAAGAAGACACCCTGGCCTACAACGTGCTCAGCGACGCCGGCGTGCCTGTGGTGCTGATCGTCAACAAGGTCGACCGGATGAAGGACAAGGCCGCGCTGCTGCCGTTCCTGGCCCAGGTCAGCGAAGGGCGCACGTTCGCCGCGGTGCATCCGGTGTCCGCGCTCAAGCGCAAGGGCCTGGAAGCCTTGACCAAGGACCTGCTGGGCCTGCTGCCCGAGCAGCCGCCGATGTTCGGCGAAGACGAAATCACCGACCGCAGCCAGCGCTTCCTGGCCGGCGAACTGGTCCGCGAACAGCTGATGCGCCAGCTCGGCGAAGAGTTGCCGTATGCGACCACGGTGGAGATCGAGCGCTTCACCGAGGACGGCGCGCTGCTGCGCATCGGCGCGGTGATCTGGGTCGAGCGCGAGGGCCAGAAGGCGATCGTGATCGGCAAGGGCGGCACCCGCCTGAAGGAGATCGGCGCCAAGGCCCGCCAGCAGATGGAGCGCCTGTTCGGCTCGAAGGTATTTCTGGAGACCTGGGTGCGCGTGCGCGAAGGCTGGTCGGACGACGAGGCCGCGCTCAAGGCCTTCGGCTACGAATGAGCGGCGAGCGGCGCGGCTGCCGCGCTGGCTGAGGCAGGCGCATGCGCATCGAGGATGAACCCGGCTTCGTCCTGCACGCCCGGCATTGGCGCGAGACCAGCCTGCTGGTGGAAGTGCTGAGCTTGAATCACGGCCGCATCGGCCTGCTGGCGCGGGGCGTGCAGGGCGAGCGCAAGCAGTTGCTGCGTGCGGCCCTGCAGCCGCTGCAGGCGATCCGCTTCACGGCGGTGCAGCGCGGGGAACTGGCGCAACTGCGCAGCGCCGAAGCCGAGGACGCCGCACCGCGGCTGCAGGGCGAGGCGATGCTGGCGGCGTTCTATCTCAACGAACTGGTGTTGCGGCTGGCGCCGCGGCACGACCCGGCGCCCGACCTGCATGCGGCCTATGCCACGGTCCGCGAGCGCCTGCGCGCGGGCGAGCCGCTGGCCTGGAGCCTGCGGCGCTTCGAACGCGATCTGCTCGATGCCCTGGGGGTGGGTTTCGACCTGGAACACGATGCCGACGGCGAGCCGATCGACCCGGCGGCGCGTTATCGGCTCGATCCGCAGGAGGGGGCGCGGCGCTTGTTGAGCGATCGCGGCGCCAGCGAGCGCAATGCCGCCGCCACCGGCCGCGTGTTGCTGGCACTGGCGCGCGACGCGGCCCCCGACACGGCCGATCTGCCTGGGCTGCGGTTGAGCTTGCGCGAAGTGCTGCTGCATCACCTGGGCGGGCGTGGGCTCAAGGCGTGGGACATGCTGCGCGATTTGACGCCGCGGTAGTGGTGGCTGCGATCTGCGGGATCGCGACTGCGTTCGTCGGGGCTGATGGCCCGAGGCCACCCAGAGCCCCTCCTACAGGGGCTTCGATCAGACCCTGCGTATAACGGCTGGGTGCACTGTAGGAGCGGCTTCAGCCGCGACCGCCATCTACCAGTTCGCGACGCCACTGGTCGGAGGCGAAGCCCCTCCCACCACCGCTCAATGCAGCAGCGCAGCCACCGCATCATGGAACTGGTGGCGCGCCGCGCTCGAGCGCGGGTCGCCCTTCAACTCCCGCACCGCCGAGGCCAGCCGTGCCGCGCCGACGAAGCCGCAGCTGGCCTGCAGCCGGTGCAGGTGGCTGCGCAGTGCCGGTTCGTCATCCTGGCGCAAGGCCGAATCGACCGCGTCGCGGGTGCCCGGCAGCTCGGACAGGAACAGTTCGCGCAGCGCATTGAGGTGATGCTGCTGCCCGTTGAGGGCGGCCAACGCCGCTGCCTCGTCCCAGTCGCTGCTGGCACTGGGATCGGCCGCCGTCGCCGCCTCGATGCGCGCCGGCAGTGCCCCGCGCACCTGGCGCTGCAGGTCGTTCGCCGGCAGCGGCTTGATCAGCACCTTGAGGAAGCCATCGCCCAACAGGCGCGATTCGGCGCCCGCATCGGCGGTATGGGCCAGCGCGGGGGTATCCGGATGCAGCCGGCGCAGCTGGGCCAATAAGGCGCTGCCGCTGCCATCGGGAAGGTGGGCGTCTATCAACCACAGGTCGTGGCGGGCCTCGCCGGCCCGGGCCAGGGCCGTGGCGATGCTGTCGGCGCAATCCAGCCGCAGCGCCAGGGGTTCCAGCGCGGCCTGAAAGAAACCCAGGCTGATCGGGTCATCCTCGACCAGCAGGACGCGGGGACGAAGGGGCGCTCGCGAAGCCATCATCTTGCTGCCTCCATGTCAGCACGCCGCAGCGACTGCCTGCGGCCGGGTGAGTTTGCCTGCTCTCCAAGCAAACGACAATGAATGGTCGGCACCGGCCATCGGCGGGCGCTTCTGCGACAATACGCGCCCTTTTTGCCCGCAGCTTGTCGCCACGTGGCCAGATCCGGCAGACGCCTAGACCGTACCCCTTTCCAGACCGAGATCCTCGACCTCAGCCACGACGGCCGCGGCGTCGCCCGCCGCGAAGGCGAGGGCGGCAAGGTCACCTTCGTCACCGGCGCGCTGCCGGGCGAGGTGGTGGTCGCCGAGCCCACCGCCCGCAGCCGCCATTTCGACGAGGCGCGCACCCTGGAGGTGCTGCAGGCATCCCCGCACCGGGTGCAACCGCGCTGCCCGCACTTCGGCGTCTGCGCCGGCTGCGTGCTGCAGCACCTGGACGAGGACCAGCAGATCGTCGCCAAGCAGCACGTGCTGATGGACAACCTGCGGCGCATCGGCCACGTCACCCCGGAGAGCGTGCTGCCGGCGCTGGTCGGGCAGAACTGGGGCTACCGGCGCAAGGGCCGCTTCTCGGTGCGCCGGGTCGAGAAGAAGGACAAGACCCTGGTCGGCTTCCGCGAGCTGGACCCGCGCTTCGTCGCCGACCTGTCGGTCTGCTACACGGTGATCCCGCAGATCGGCGAGAAGGTCACGGCGCTCGCCGCACTGGTCGAGGCGCTGGACGGCAAGCGCGACATCCCGCAGATCGAATTCATCGCCGGCGACGACGCCATCGTCCTGACCGTGCGCCACCTGCAGCCGTTGAGCGAGCACGATCGCCAGGCGCTGGCCGAATTCGGCCGCGCCAATGGTTTCGCCATCTTCCTGCAGCCGGGTGGCATCGAAAGCGTCCACGCGCTGTGGCCGCAGGAAGTGCCGTTGTCGTTCCGCCTGCCGCAGTGGGACGTGGAGCTGGCGTTCCGGCCGTTGGACTTCATCCAGGTCAACGCCTCGCTCAACCAGAAGATGATCGACCACGCCCTGCGCCTGCTCGATGCGCGCCCCGAAGACCGCGTGCTCGACCTGTTCTGCGGCCTGGGCAACTTCACCCTGCCGCTGGCGCGCGGCGTGCGCGAGGTAGTGGGCGTGGAAGGCGATGCCGGCCTGGTTGCGCGGGCCAAGGAAAATGCCGAACGCAACGGCCTGGGCAACGCGCAGTTCTTCGCCGCCGACCTCACCCAGGACCAGCGCAATGCGCCGTGGATGCGCCAGGGCTTCGACAAGCTGCTGCTGGACCCGCCGCGCTCGGGCGCGATCGACGTGCTGCGCCAGCTGCCGCTGAAGAAGTTCGAGCGCATCGTCTACGTCAGCTGCCATCCCGGCTCGCTGGCGCGCGACGCCGGCTACCTGGTCAACGAACAGGGCTTCACCTTGAAGGCGGCCGGTGCGATGGACATGTTCCCGCATACCGCGCACGTGGAAAGCATCGCGTTGTTCGAACGCTGAGGAAGGACGATGGGCATCGAGATCGAGCGCAAGTTCCTGGTCCGCGGCGACGGCTGGCGCGCCGCCGCGCACGAAGTGCTGCCGATGGCGCAGGGCTATATCAACGACGCCGCCTCGATGCAGCAGGGGACGCAGAAGGCCTCGGTGCGCGTGCGCATCCAGGGCCGGGAAGCGTTCCTCAACCTGAAGTCGCGCGAGCTCGGCCATACCCGGCAGGAGTTCGACTACCCGATTCCGGTCGAAGACGCGCGGGCGTTGCTGGCGTTGTGCGTGGGGGGATTGGTCGACAAGCGTCGCCACCTGGTGCGGCATGGCGGGCACCTATGGGAAGTGGATGAATTCCTGGGTGACAACGCCGGGCTGGTGGTGGCGGAAATCGAACTCGACAGCGCCGAGGAAGCCTTCGAGCGGCCCGATTGGCTGGGCGAAGAAGTCACCGACGACGCGCGCTACTACAACCTCGCGCTGGCGTCCCATCCATACAGCCGCTGGCCGCGCTGAATCGCCTGCAATGGCATGTAGGAGGGGCTTCAGCCCCGACCGGAAGAAGTCTGCACCTTTGCTGCCTCCGCCAACCCGTCGCGGCTGAAGCCGCTCCCACAGTGCAGTTGCACGCCCCACGGAGATCTGCGATTGCACTGTAGGAGGGGCTTCAGCCCCGACCGGAAGAAGTCCGCACCTTCGCTGCCTCCGCCAACCCGTCGCGGCTGATGGCCCGAGGCCACCCAGAGCCGCTCCCACAGTGCAGTTGCACGCCCCCACGGAGATCTGCGATTGCACTGTAGGAGGGGCTTCAGCCCCGACCGGAAGAAGTCCGCACCTTCGCCGCCTCCGCCAACCCGTCGCGGCTGAAGCCGCTCCCACAGTGCAGTTGCACGCCCCCACGGAGATCTGCGATTGCACTGTAGGAGGGGCTTCAGCCCCGACCGGAAGAAGTCTGCACCTTTGCCGCCTCCGCCAACCCGTCGCGGCTGAAGCCGCTCCCACAGTGCAGTTGCACGCCCCACGGAGATCGGCGATTGCACTGTAGGAGGGGCTTCAGCCCCGACCGGAAGAAGTCCGCACCTTTATTGCCTCCGCCAACCCGTCGCGGCTGATGCCCCGAGGCCACCCAGAGCCGCTCCTACAATGCAGTTGCAGCTCCTACGCCGCCTGCACCCGGCAGCAGGCATAGTAAGAATCCCTCATCGCCCGGAGTCCCCATGCGCATCGACATCTGGTCGGACATCGTCTGTCCCTGGTGCTGGATCGGCAAGCATCGCTTCGAACGCGGCGTCGCTCAACTCGGCGATCAGGCACCTCCGTTGGAAATCCACTACCACGCCTTCCAGCTCGACCCCGACGCCGGCCCGGACCCGGTACCGCTGCGCGAGGCGTACCGGGCCAAGTTCGGCAGCGCCGAGCGCACCGAGCAGATCCTCGCGCAGACCCAGCAGACCGGCCGCGCCGAAGGCCTGCCGTTCGATTTCGATCGTGGCCAGGTGCGCGCGAACACGCTGCGCGCGCACCGCCTGATGTGGCTGGCCGGACGCGAAGGCGACGCGCCGGCAGTGGCCGAGGCGCTGTTCCGCGCCCACTTCGCCGAGGGCCGCAACCTGGCCGATATGCAGACGCTGGCCGCGGCGGGCGCTGCCGGCGGCCTGGCCCCGGCACGCGTGCAGGCCCTGCTGGATTCGGACGAAGGCCTGGCCGAGGTGCAGGCGCAGTTGGCGCAGGCGCAGGCCCTGGGCATCAGCGCCGTGCCCAGCTTCGTCATCGACGGGCGTTACCTGATCCAGGGCGCGCAGCCGCCGGAAGCCTTCGCCCGCACGCTGGCCGGGATTGCCGCCGAGGCGGCACCGCCGCGGGACGATGCCGCCTGCGGCCCGGACGGGTGCCCGGTCTGAAGCCGGAGCGCGCTTCTGCGACAATGCGGCGGTGCGCCATCCCGGCGCCGCGGCCGCGCCCTGGCGCCGCCCAAGTCCCAGAACGGCTGGAGAGTCATTCCGCATGCTCCTGATCGGCGTTGCCGGCACTGAACTGACCGCCCGCGAGCGCGCGTGGCTGCAGCACGACGCGGTGGCCGGCGTGGTCCTGTTCAAGCGCAACTTCGCCTCGCGCGCCCAGGTCGCCGAGCTGTCGGCCGCCATCCGCGCCGCCGCGCCGCGCCCGCAGTTGATCTGCGTGGACCAGGAAGGCGGGCGCGTGCAGCGCTTCCGCGAAGGCTATAGCGCGCTGCCGCCGCTGCAGGGTTTCGGCCAGTTGTACGGCCGCGATCCGCAGGCCGCGCTGGCACTGGCGCGCGAACATGCCTGGCTGATGGCCAGCGAGATCCGCGCCAGCGGCGTGGACCTGAGCTTCGCCCCGGTGGTCGACCTAGGCCGTGGCAACCGCGCGATCGGCGACCGTGCCTTCAGCGACGATCCGCAGGTGGTGGCAGCCTTCACCCGCGCTTATGTCGCGGCGATGCACGAAGCCGGCATGGCCGCCACGCTCAAGCATTTTCCCGGCCACGGCACGGTGCTGGAAGACACCCATGTCGACACCGCCATCGACCCGCGCCCGCTCGACGTGCTGCGCCAGGAAGACCTGGTGCCGTTTGCCGCGGGCATCGAGGCAGGGGCCGATGCAGTGATGATGGCGCACGTCGTCTACCCGCAGGTGGCGCCGGAACCGGCCGGCTATTCGCCGCGCTGGATCGGGCAGGTACTGCGCGGCGAGCTCGGCTTCCGCGGCGTGGTGTTCTCCGACGATATCGGCATGGCGGCCTCCTTCAGCGCCGGCGGGGTCCAGGCGCGCGTCGATGCGCACCTGGACGCCGGCTGCGACGTGGTGCTGGTCTGCCACCCGGAACTGGTCGAGGAATCGCTGCAGGCCGTGGCCGGCCGCCGCTTGAACACCGCTGCGCTGATCGGGCTGATCGGGCGCGGCGCCTTGGGCTGGGACGGCCTGCTGGCCGAGACCCGCCACCCCCACAGCCAATCCCTTTTGCAGCAACAACTCGGAAAAACCGCCTGATGTCCAATCTCACCCTCCAGCAGGCCGTGGCCCAGGCCGACCTGCTCGTCGACCGCCCCACGCTCGATGCCGCCATCGGCCGCATTGCCGACGCCATCGCCCGCGACTACCAGGGCGAAGTGCCGGTCTACCTGACCATCATGCACGGCGCGCTGCCGTTCTCCGGCCAGTTGGCGCTCGAACTCGGCGCGCGCGGCCAGGACCTGCAGTTCGATTACCTGCACGCCACCCGCTACCGCGGTGCCACCACCGGCGGCGAGCTGGTGTGGAAGCACCGCCCGGCCACCGCGCTGTTCGGCCGCCGCGTGTTGCTGGTGGACGACATCCTCGACGAGGGCTACACCCTGCAGGGCGTGCGCCAATGGTGCCTGGAGCAGGGCGCCACCGACGTGCGCATCGCCGCGCTGGCGATCAAGCAGCACGACCGCTGCGTGCCGGGCGTGCGCGCCGATTACCCGGGGGTGGAGGTCGAAGACCGCTACGTGTTCGGCTTCGGCATGGACGTCAACGAGCTGTTCCGCGGCGCGCCGGCCATCTACGCGATGAAGGACTGAGGCGTCGATGCATCCGATCTCCCTGGCCGTCATCGGCGGCACCGGCGTCTATAAGCTGGCGCAGCTGGACGATGTGCAGACCCACGAGGTCGACACCCGCTTCGGCAGTCCCTCCGGCCCGGTGCGGGTCGGCACGCTGCTGGGCCAGCGCGTGGCCTTCCTGGCGCGGCATGGCGAAGGCCATTCGCTGCCGCCGCACAAGATCAATTACCGCGCCAACCTTGCGGCGCTGCAGCAAATCGGCGCGCAGCGGGTGCTCGCGCTCAATACCGTGGGCGGCATCACCGAAGGCTGCGGGCCGCGGGTGCTGGCCTGCCCGGACCAGTTGATCGATTACACCTGGGGACGGGTCTCGACGATCTGCGAGGAGCCGGGCACCGAGGTGGTGCACGTGGATTTCGGCCATCCGTATACGCCGATGTTGCGCAGCAAGATCCTGGCGGCGGCGCGGGTGACGGGGGTCAAGGTGGTCGATGGCGGCTGCTATGGCGCCACGCAGGGCCCGCGGCTGGAGACGATCGCGGAAATTGCCCGGATGAAGCGCGACGGCTGCGACCTGGTCGGCATGACCGGCATGCCGGAGGCGGGGTTGGCGCGGGAGCTGGGGCTGGACTATGCCTGCCTGGCGATCGTGGCGAACTGGGCGGCCGGTTGCGGCGATGCCCAGGAGATCACCCTGGCCGAGGTTCTGGCCAATGTGGAGGCGGCGTCGGCCGGGTTGCCGGAGCTGGTCGGGGAACTTGCGCGCGGGTGATTGTCTTCGGGGCATAAGGTTTGCATACTCGGCGCGTGCGCGAGCCGCACACCACCCATTCAATTTCGCAAAGGTCTCGCATCACCATGCCGAACGGTACCGTCAAGTGGTTCAACGACGCCAAGGGATTTGGCTTCATTTCACCGGAGGACGGCAGCGCTGACGTCTTCGCGCACTTCTCCGCGATCAATTCCAAGGGCTTCCGCAGCCTGCAGGAAGGCCAGCGCGTCACTTACGACGTGACCCAGGGGCCGAAGGGCGCCCAGGCTTCCAACATCACGCCGGTCGGCTGATTCTGCCGGTCGTGCATTGAAACCCTGCCTTCGGGTGGGGTTTTTTTTTGGGGTTTTGTTTGTTCGAGCCCCCGCGCCTTCGGCGCGCCCCCCTTGGCCAAGGGGGGCTTTTCTCCAGAGTTTGTGCTGCGACCTGTTGGCATTTGGCGGTCGGTTGCGTCGGCTCGCGGTATGGGCGCCGTCCCGGCGGGGTGGGGCGTCCCGGTTCGAGCGTACGTCGAAGCGTTCTTCCCGGCCACGCATGTTCCCCGGCCGTAGCGACGGCCCCATTTGCGCTGTTACCGAATGGGCGGCCAGGCGCGGCCCACTGACGCCCCACCCCACCGGCGCGGCGCCAGGCGCTTTCCATTTCCCACGTCGACAAAAGCGCTCACCGCGCGAATCCACTGTAGGAGGGGCTTCAGCCCCGACTGCCATCCTTGGATTCGCGACGACAACGATCGTAGCGGTGCATGGCGCGTGTCCTTCTTCGCTTCTAAGATGGTCCTGTGCAGTGGTTCTGTACAGGGGATATCGATGAGGGGAATTTCGCGAAGGATCGCGGTGGTCGGCTACGGCACTGCGGGGCAGGCGTTGGCGGTGTTGTTGCAGCGCGATGGGCATCGGGTCGAGGTGTTCGAGCAGGCGGCGCAGCCGGGGCCGGTGGGGGCGGGTTTCCTGCTGCAGCCCAGTGGGCTGCAGGTGCTGTGGCAGATGGGGTTGCTCGACCGGATCCTGGCGCATGGGGCGCCGGTGCGTCGCCTGTATGGCGATGCCGGCGATGGCCGGGCGGTGATGGAAATGCAGTACCGCGACCTGGATCGCCGCTTGTTCGGGTTGGGCGTGCAGCGCGGGGCGTTGTTCCTGTTGCTGCGGCAGGCCTGGGAAGCGCCGGTATTGCACGCGGGCACGCGGATCGTGGCGGTGGATGCCGAGGGCGGACGCGTGCAGGCCGAGGATGGGCGCTGGCACGCGGGCTTCGATCTGGTGGTCGCGGCCGATGGGGCGGCGTCGCGGTTGCGGGGGCTTGCCGGGCCGCCGAGGTTGGACCGGCCTTATCCGTGGGGCGCGCTGTGGTGCCTGGTGCCGCAGGGGGATTGGGCGCATGCGGAGGAGCTGCGGCAGCGTTATCAGGGGGCGCGCAAGATGATCGGGCTGTTGCCGGTGGGCACGCGGCCGGATGATCCGCAGCGGCGGATGAGTTTTTTCTGGAGCCTGCCGCGCGCGGATGTCGAGCGCTGGCGCGAGGTTGGGGTGGCGCCGTGGCTGGAGGAGGTCGCGGCGCTGTGGCCGCAGGCGCGTGCGTGCCTGTCGGGCATTGGCGATACGGCGCAGCTGGCGACGGCGGTGTATCGCGATGCGGTGTTGCGGCAGTGGCATTGGGGCCGGCTGGTGCTGGCTGGCGATGCCGCGCATGCGATGAGCCCGCAGCTCGGGCAGGGCGTGAACATGGCGCTGCTCGATGCCTGGGTGCTGTGCCGCGCGCTGCGCGAGGAAGCGTCGTTGGCGCATGCGCTGCCGCGCTACCAGCGCGAGCGGCAGGCGCACGTGGCGATCTACCATTTCTGGAGCCGCTGGCTGACGCCGTTGTTCCAGTCCGATCGCGACCTGCTGGCACGGGCGCGCGATGCCGGAATGCGCCCGCTCGGCCGCCTGCCTGGCGGGCGCGGGCATATGCTGAGGGTGTTGAGCGGTACCCAGCACGGCTGGCTGGGGCGCCTGGCGCTGGCGCCGGCATTCCTGGATGCGCTGGAAGCGGCCGCGCTGCCGGCCGCGGTGCCGTCGCCGGGGTAGTGGCTTCAGCGCACCGGCGGCAGCGGGATGACGCTGTCTTCCACGCACGGCACCAGGCGTTCGCCGCGGCGCAGGACCGGGGCCACGCCGGCGGTGAAATGCGAGAACGCGGGGAGCACGGTGACTTCGCCACGCAGCCAGAACGCCGGGAAGCGCCGCGGCACGCCCGGCAGTTCGCACAGTGGGTGGATGTGGCCGCAGAGAACGTGGCGATCGGCCACCGCCACCGGGTCGTGGCGCAGGACGAAGCGACCATCGTCGAAGCGGGGGCCGGCATCGCGCACTTGCAGTGCGTCGGCCTGCAGCGCGCGGTCGTGGTTGCCGCGGATCACCGCGATCTCCATCGCGGCGTGGCGCAAGCGCCATTGCCGCCATTGCCGCACCCAGGCGGCGTCGTTGACCGCGCCGTGCAACAGATCGCCGAGGATCCACAACACGCGCACCGGATGCGCGTCGAACAGTGCGCTCAGCCGCGCGAGGTCGTGGCCGGTGCCGCCGGAGGGCAGGCCGATGCCGGCGCGGCGGAACACGTCGCCCTTGCCCAGGTGCAGGTCGGCGATCAGCAGGGCTTGCGAGGCCGGCCGGTAGAGCGCGCGCGCGCCGAGCAGAAGCACCGGCTCGCCGGCCAGTTCGGTCTCCCACTCACGCGCCATGGCGGCGTTCCAGTTGCGCGGCGGCGCGCAGCACCCGCGCTTTCCAGTCTTCGGTGCTGAGCTGGCCGCGCGTGCGCTCGGCCCACAGCGGAAACGAAAGCGGGGTGAGGCTGCGCGGCTGCTGCAGCGCCAACGTGCGCGATGCGCAGTCTTCGAGCGTGGCCGCCAGCCGCGCCAGTTCGAGCTGGCCGCTGAGCACTTCGCGTTCGGCCTGTTCGAGCAGCAGGTGCGCAGGGTCGAAGCGGCGCAGTACGTCGTAGAGCAGGCCGGAGGAGGCTTGCAGCTGGCGCTGGCTGCGCGGCGTGCGGCCGGGCAGCTGCGGCACGAGCAGGCCGGAGACGCGCGCGATCTCGCGGAACTGCCGGCGCGCCAGTTCGGCCAGGTTGAGGCTCTCGCGCAGGTCTTCGAGCAGGTGGGCCGGGGTGATCAGCCGGGCCAGCAGTTCGGCGTCGGGCACGACCTCGTTGGCCGGCGAGAGCACCAGGCCGTAGTCGTTGGCGGCGTAGTCGAAGCTGTTGGGCAGGATGCGGCCCCAGCGCAACGCCAACAGGGCGGCCAGGCCTTCGTGCACCTGGCGGCCGGCGAAGGGATACAGGAACAGGTGCCGCCCTTCGCGCGTGCGCAGGGTTTCGGCGAGCAGGCGGCCGGGGCCGGGCAGGGCGGACAGGCGCGCCTGCAGGCGCAGCAGCGGCGCCAGCGCGATGAGCTCGGGCGAGCCGTCGGGCGAGCCGAGCACGGTTTCCATTTCGCGCCCCAGGGTGGGCGACAGCGGCAGCCGCCCGCCCATCCAGCGCGGCACCGCGCCTTCGCCGCCCTTGGCCAGGCGCACGTAGGCGGTCATGTCTTCCAGCCGCACCAGTTCGAGCAGACGGCCGGCGAACTGGAAACGGTCGCCGCGGCGCAGCCGGCCGACGAACTGTTCTTCCACCGAGCCGAGGTCGCCGCCGCGCAGGAAGCGCACGCGCACGCTGCCATCGCTGGTGATGGTGCCGATCGAGAGCCGGTGGCGCAGTGCGATGCGGCGGTCGGTGACGCGGTAGACGCCGTCCTCGCCGCGCACCACCTTGTGGTAATCCGGATAGTTGGCCAGTGCGGTGCCGCCCTGGACGATGAAGTCGAGCACGCCCTGCCAGTGCGCCGGGTCGAGCGTGGCGAAGGCATCGGTGGCGCGGACTTCGGCGAACAGCGCGTCGGCCGCGAAGCCACCGCCGAGCGCGCAGCTGATGCAGTGCTGCGCGAGCACGTCCAGGCACAGCCGCGGCGGCGGCCGCGCTTCGATGCGACCGAGCGCCAGCGCGTGCCGTGCCGCGGCGTACTCGGCCAGTTCCAGCGCATGGGTGGGAATGCAGATGACGTGGCCGGATTCTCCCGGCCGGTGCCGTGCGCGCCCGCCCCGCTGCAACAGCCGGCCCACGCCTTTCGGGCTGCCCAGCTGCAGGACCTGGTCGACGGCCGGGAAGTCCACGCCCAGGTCGAGACTCGAGGTCGCCACCACGCAGCGCACGCTGCCATCGCGCAGGCCGGCCTCGGCGGCCGCGCGCTCGGTGGCGGCCAGCGAGCCGTGGTGCAGCGCGAGGGTCTGCGGCGCTTCGGGCCACACCGCCGCCAGTGCCTGGTGCCACAGTTCGGCTTGGGCGCGCGTGTTGGTGAACAACAGGCTGGTGCCCGCGGCCAGCAAGGTTTCGAGCACGCGCTGCAACTGCGACAGGCCGAGATGGCCGGCCCAGGGAAAGCGTTCGCCATGCGCCGGCAGCAGGGTTTCCAGGGTGAGCCGGCGCGGCCGCACGCCACTGACGATGGCCGCTTGCGGCTGCGCAGGCAGCAGCACATCGCGCGCCTGTTCCAGGTTGCCGAGCGTTGCCGACAGCCCCCATACCCGCAGCTTCGGCGCCGCGGCGCGCAGCCGCGCCAGGCCGAGTTGCAGCAGTACGCCGCGCTTGTTGCCGAGCAGTTCGTGCCATTCGTCGACGACCACGCAGCGCAGCGAGTGCAGGCGCGCGGCGCTGTCCGGATAGGAGAGCAGCAGGGCCAGCGACTCGGGCGTGGTGACCAGCGCATCGACCTGGCCCTCGCGCGCCATGCGCTTTTCGCGCGCGCTGGCATCGCCGGTACGCAGGCCGATCTCCCAGTCCAGCCCCAGCCCGGTGCAGGGCTCGCGCAAGGCGCGCGCGGTGTCGGTGGCCAGGGCACGCAGCGGGGTGATCCATAGCAACCGCAACGGTCGCAGCGCGCGGCGGCGTCCCTTGCGCGCTGGCATGGCGGGCGTGCCGGCCAATGCCTCGAGCAGCGGGCCGCCGAGGGCCGCCAAGGTCTTGCCGCTGCCGGTGGGCGTGTGCAACAGGCCGGACTCGCCGGCCAGGTAGCGCCGCCACACCTCGCGCTGGAACGGCGAGGGCCGCCAACCGCGCTGCGCGAACCACGCGCGCCAGCGGCGGCCGGCCTCCGCTGCGGTCATTGCGCCAGCGCCTGCAGCGCGGCCAGGGTGTCGGCGTCCGCCGGGCGCTTGTCGTGGCGCCAGCGCAGGATGCGCGGAAAGCGCACCGCGATCCCGGACTTGTGGCGCTTGCTGGCGTTGACCGCTTCGAAGCCGAGCTCGAACACGTGCTGCGGCGTCACCGCGCGGACCGGCCCGAAGCGCTCGGTGGTATGGGCGCGGATCCAGCGGTCGAGATCGAGGATCTCGCGATCGTCCAGGCCCGAGTACGCCTTGGCCACCGGCACCAATGCGTTCTCGTGCCAGAGGCCGAAGGTGTAGTCGGTATACAGCGTGCTGCGGCGCCCGTGCCCGGCCTGGGCGTAGATCAGCACCGCGTCGATCGTGAGCGGGTCGATCTTCCACTTCCACCAGTCGCCGCGCCGGCGTCCGCTTCGATACGGCGAGTCGGCGCGCTTGAGCATCAGCCCTTCGACGCCGCGCTGGCGCGCTTCCAGGCGCTGTGCCGCCGCGGCGGTCCATTCGCCTGCCTCGACCAGCGGCGAGGCGATCAGGCGCGGGTCATCGAGCGTGGCCAGCACGCCCTCGAGCAAGGCACGGCGTTCGCGCAGGGGCCGTTCGCGCAGGTCTTCGCAGGCCAGTTCCAGCAGGTCGTAGGCGACCAGGCGCGCGGGCGCCTCGGCCAGCGTCTTCGGCCCTGGGCGCAGGCGCTGGATGCGGGTCTGCAACGCGGCGAACGGCAACGGCTGTGGTTCGTCGATGCGCCAGGCCAGCAGTTCGCCATCGATGACCGTGCCGGGCGGCAGCGCCGCGGCGGCGCGCTCGATCTCCGGAAAGCGGCCATCCAGCCGCTCCTCGCCGCGCGACCACAGCGCGACCTCCTCTCCACGCCGGATCAGCTGCAGGCGGATGCCATCCCATTTCCATTCCAGCAGCCAGTGCGCGATGTCGCCCAAGGCCTCGTGCCCGCCTTCCAGCGGCGAGGCAAGGAAGAACGGGTAGGGCTGTTGGCGATCGCTGGCCAGTTCGCCGGGCGAGAGCAGGTCGGCGAGGAAGGCCGGCGTCGGCGCCCAGGTGCCGAGCATGCGCTGGGCGATGCGCGCGATGTCCAGGCCCGACAATTCCGCCAGCGCCTGCTGCACCAGGCGCTGCGACACGCCCACGCGCAAGGCGCCGGTGAGCAGCTTGTTGAACAGCAGGCGCTGTTCGAAATCCAGCGTGCGCCAGGCATCTTCGACCACGGCGCGACGTGCTTCGACCGGCGCGTTGGCCACCGGCAGCAGGCGCAATTCGATCCATGTCGACAGCGGCACGTCCGCGCCCGTGTCGGCGGGATCGTCTAGCAGCAGCGCCAGGGTTTCGGCCAGGTCGCCGACGTGGTCGTAACTGTCGGCGACCAGCCAGTCGGCGATGCCGGCGGCTGCGGTGATCCATTCGCGCAGCTCGCCGCTGCTGGCGATGCGCTGGCGCGCGCTGGTGATCTTGCCGCCGCTGAGCAGGTAGAGCGCCCAGGCCGCGTCGGCCGGCGGCGCGGCGCGGAAGTAGGCGACCAGCGCGGCGCGCTTGTCACCGGTGCCGGTGCTGCGGTCCAGTTCGCGGAACAGCGCGGCGAAGCGCTTCAAGCGCGCGGTTCCTCGGCACGGCGCAGGGCGAGGGCGCGGCGGGTGAAGTCGGCCAGGTGCGGCGCCGCCGCCGGCGTGCAGCGCAGGCGGAAGCCCAGCACGTCGCGACGGAACACCTTGCTGCCGGCCAGCGGGCTGTTGTGCGTGGTGCGCAGGCGGCGACGGGCGAATACGTTCATGCGTCCTCCTCGCCATAGGCGGTGCGGAAGGATTCGGCCGCGGTACCGTGCTCGCACAGGTGGCGCACCAGTGCATCGGTATTGCCGTGCGTGGCGATGACCCGGCGCGCGCCGGTCTGCGCGACGGTGTGCAGCAGGGCCGGCCAGTCGGCGTGGTCGGACACCACGAAGCCGCGGTCGTAGTTGCGCCGGCGGCGGTTGCCGCGGATGCGCATCCAGCCGGAAGCAAAGCCTTGTTGCGCGTGGCGGAAACGCCGCAGCCACGCGCTGCCGGCGGCCGAGGGGGGCGCCAGCACCAGGCGGCCGGCGGCATCCTGGCCGCGTGGCCGTTCGGACACCGGCTCGGTCTCGATCATCGCGATGCCGGCCTGGCGATACACCGTCACGCCGGCGGCGATCGCGCCATGCAGCAACACCGGCGGCTCGCCGCGCCCGTCCAGTTCGGCCAGCACGCGCTGCGCCTTGCCCAGGGCGTAGCAGTACAGCACCGCCGCCTCGCCGCGTTCGGCGCAGGCGTGGCGCCAGCGCACGATGTCATCGACCACCGCCGATGTCTCAGGCCAGCGGTAGACGGGCAGGGCGAAAGTGGCCTCGGTAATGAACACATCGCAGGGCACCGGTACGAACGGTGCGCAGGTGGGATCGGGCTGGCGCTTGTAGTCGCCGGAGGCCACCCACACCTGGCCGTCGGCCTCGATGCGCACCTGCGCCGAGCCGAGCACGTGGCCGGCCGGATGCAGCGATACCTGCGCGCGCCCGAGTTCGAAGGCTTCGCCCGGGGCATGGGCGCGGTAGTCCTGTTGGCCCAGCCGCCAGCGCAGGACGGGCAGGCAGTCGGTGAGGCAGTCGTAGCGGCCCATGCCGGCGCGGGCGTGGTCGCCGTGGCCGTGGGTGATGACCGCGCGCGGTACCGGCTGCCAGGGATCGATATGGAAATCGCCCGCCGGGCAGTAGAGCCCTTCGGGACGCATCACCACCAGGTCGCGCGTGCTGGCCATGGCGCCACTGTGGCGCGCGGGGCGTGGAGGCGATGAGAATCCGCGCGCCCGCCGCGCGCACCGCAATGCGCCACAATGGCCGCAGTTCGCCGCGGGAGTCGCTTATGCCATCCATGGACGTGCCGCCGTTCGAGACCCACCTGGTCGACAACCAGCCGCCGCCGTTCGCGCCGCGCGACTTGTGGGGCGACGATGTCGTGCTGCGCGAGGCGGTGGCGCGCGAGGGCGGCGAGGGCTTCCTGCCCATCCTTGCGTCCTACGGCGCGCTGGCCGGCGATGTGCTCTACCATCTCGGCTTCGACGCCAACCGCGACCGGCCGCGCCTGCGCACGCACGACGCGCAGGGCCATCGCATCGACGTGGTCGAATTCCATCCGGCCTATCACCAGCTCATGGACCTGGCCAAGCAGCACGGCGTGGCCGGCCTGTCCTGGCATGCCGCCACGCCCGGCGCGCACGTGGCGCGTGCGGCGCTGAGCTACCTGCATCACCAGGCCGAGGCAGGTACCAGTTGCCCGCTGACGATGACCCACGCCGGGGTGGCGGTGCTGCGCCAGGACGCCGGCATGGCCGAGTGGACGCGCAAGGCCGCCGAGCCGGTGTACGACGCGGCCGACGTGCCCATCGCGGCCAAGGCCGGCATCACCCTGGGCATGGGCATGACCGAGAAGCAGGGCGGCTCGGACGTGCGTGCCAACGCGACCGTGGCCACGCCCCTGCGCGGCGAGGACGCGTATTCGCTGGTGGGCCACAAGTGGTTCTTCTCCGCGCCGATGTCCGACGGCTTCCTGGTGCTGGCGCAGGCGCCGGGCGGCCTGACCTGCCTGCTGATGCCGCGCCGCCTGGACGACGGGCGCCGCAACGCGTTCCGGCTGATGCGGCTGAAGGACAAGCTGGGCGACTGGTCCAATGCTTCGAGCGAGGTCGAGTTCTGCGGCGCCTGGGCGCGCCGCATCGGCGAGGAAGGGCGGGGCGTGGCGAGCATCATCCCGATGGTGATGATGACGCGGCTGGACTGCATGCTCGGCGCCGCCGCGGAGATGCGCATGGCGCTGATGCAGGCGCTGCACCACGCGCGCCATCGCCGCACGTTCGGCCGGCGTCTGGTCGAGCACCCGCTGATGGCCAATGTGCTGGCTGACCTGGCGATCGAATCGGAAGCGGCGACGGTGCTGGCGCTGCGGGTGGCACGCGCAGTGGACCGCGCCGACAGCGACCCGGGCCAAGCGGCTTTCGCGCGCGTGGCCACCGCGCTCGGCAAGTACTGGCTATGCCGCCGCGCGCCGGTTTTCGTCAACGAGGCGCAGGAGTGCCTGGGCGGCGCCGGCTATGTGGAAGAGTCGATCCTGCCGCGCCTGTACCGGCAGGCGCCGCTCAATTCGATCTGGGAAGGCAGCGGCAACATCCAATGCCTGGACGTGCTGCGCGCGCTGGGACGCGAGCCGCAGGCGGTGCAGGCGCTGCTGGCCGAGCTGGAGCTGGCCGGTGACGCCGCGCCGGGTTATGCCGCGGCGGTGGCGCGGGTGCGTTCGGCACTGTCGCTGGGCGCCGACGAGTTTTCGGCGCGGCGGGTGGCCGAGCGATGCGTGCTGGCGCTGCAGGCGGCGCTGTTGCTGCGCAGCGGCAGTCCGGCGGCCGAAGCGTTCATTGCGACGCGCTTGGACGGCGACCATGGGCTGGCGTTCGGCACATTGCCGAACGCCGCGCCGGTGGAGGCGGTGCTGGCGCGGGCATTGCCTTGAGCGCGCTGCCAGCCTAGCTCAACGCTTCGCGTCATCATCCTTGGCGGCTTGATTGGCCTTCTCGGCCATATCGCGCGCCTTGTCGGCGGTGGTCTGCGCCGCATCGGCGGTCGCATCGGCGGCGCGGGCAGCGGCGTCGCGGGTGGCATCGCCGGCGCGCTCGGCGGCCGCCGAGGCGTTCTGCGCGGCATCTTGCGCATAGGCCGATGCGCGCTCGGAAGCGGCTTCGGTCTTGGCCGCGGCCTTGTCCAGCGCCTGGTCGGTGGCGGCCGCGGCGTGGTCGGCGGCCGAGGCGGCGTCGCGCTTGGCCTGTTCGGCCTGCGGGCCCTGGCAGGCGGTCAGCGAGAGCGCCAGCACGGTGCAGGCCAGCAGAGGGGTATGAAGGCGCATCGGAATCCCGTCAAAGTTGGTGGAATGCCGAGCTTAGTGCCGAGGTGGTGGTGGTCAACGTGAATCCGGCATGCGCCTAGGCCGCGCACAAAAAAAGCCGCCGGTTTCCCGGCGGCTTTTTGGACTTGCCAGACGCGAAGAAGTGATTACTTCTTGGCTTCTTCGGCGGCGTCCTTGGCCTGGCCAGCGACGTCGTCGGCAGCCTTGGCGGTGTCGGCAGCCTTGTCGGCAGCGGCGTCGGTGGTCGCGGCAGTGGCGGCCTGAGCAGCGTCGGCAGCGGTGTCGGCGGCGGTAGCAGCCGTGTCAGCAGCGGCCTGGGCAGCGTCGGCGGTCTGGGCGCCGGTAGCAGCGGCCTGGTCGGCGGCGGCCTGGGCGTCGGTGGCGGCTTCGTTGGCCGAAGCAGCGGCGTCCTGCGCCTGTTCCGGCTTCGAGCAGGCGGTCAGGGCCAGGCCCAGAGCCATCGCGATCAGCAGCTTGTTGATGCTCATGTGTGTCTATCCTCGTCGTTAGTTAGGCAACGCGCAATTGCGCGCCCCCAACATGATGACAAGCCCAAGACGGGTGTCAAGCGCACCCGCATTCATCTTTTACTGGGGGGTGTGAACCCCAATCAAATCAATTCGATGGCGATGGCCGTGGCCTCGCCGCCACCAATGCACAGAGTGGCGATGCCACGCTTGCCTCCGCGCTTGCGCAACGCATTCACCAATGTCACCACCAGACGCGCGCCGGAGGCGCCGATCGGGTGGCCGAGGGCACAGGCACCACCGTTCACGTTGACCTTGGCGTGCGCCAGACCGAGTTGCTGGATCGGCGCCATCGCCACCACGGCGAATGCCTCGTTGATCTCGAACAGGTCCACTTCGTCCAGTTTCCAGCCGATCTGCGCCACCAATTTTTCGATCGCCGCGATCGGCGCGGTGGTGAACCATTCCGGTTCCTGCGAAAAAGTCGCATGGCCGGCGATGCGGGCCAGCGGCGCCAGGCCGCGGCGGGCGGCTTCCTCGGCGCTGAGCAGCACGGTGGCGGCGGCACCGTCGGAAATGCTGGACGAGCTGGCGGCGGTGACGGTGCCATCCTTCTTGAAAGCGGGCTTGAGCGTCGGAATGCGTTCGATGTCGGATTTGCCCGGCTGTTCGTCCTGCGCGTATTCGACTTCGCCCTTGCGGCCGGCGACCTTCACCGGCACGATTTCATCGGCGAACGCGCCCGAGGCCAGCGCCGCCTGCGCGCGCCTGACCGACTCGATCGCATAGGCATCCTGCGCCTCGCGGCTGAAGCCGAACTTCTCGGCCGCCTTCTCGCCGAACACGCCCATGGCCTGGCCGTCGTAGGGATTGGTCAGGCCGTCCCAGGCCATGTGGTCGACTGCCTGGAAGTTGCCGTAGCGGTTGCCGGTGCGCGAGTTGGGCAACAGGTGCGGCGCGTTGCTCATCGACTCCATGCCGCCGGCCACGACGATGCTGGCCGAGCCGGCCTTGATCAGGTCGTGGCCGAGCATGATCGCCTTCATGCCCGAACCGCAGACCTTGTTGATGGTCGTGGCGCCGGTGGACGTGGGAATGCCCGCGGCGATTGCCGCCTGGCGCGCCGGTGCCTGGCCAAGGTTGGCCGGCAGCACGCAGCCCATGATGACCTCGGACACGTCGGCGGCCGGGATGCCGGCCTGTTCCAGTGCCGAAGCGATCGCGGCGGCGCCGAGCGTGGGCGCGGGCACGCCATTGAACTGGCCCAGGAACGAGCCGATGGCGGTGCGTTTTGCGGCGGCGATCACGATGTCGGTCATGGGAACGGATACCTGGGAATGTGCAGCGATTATCGGTCGCCCATGGCGTTCCCGCCAAGCGCCTTGCCGGCCGGTGTGCGAGCGTGCCGGCGAGCGAGACATTTGGCTTGCGATCACGTATAGAAAGGGCGGGGTCCATGCGTCGGGGGACGCGGTTCATGAACAAGGCTGTGCTGGCAAGAACGACGTTGCTCGCTTCCGCGTTGGCCGTGGCGCTGGCGGCCTGTGGCGGCGGCGGTGGCGGCGGCAATACGCGATCGGACTCACCGCCGAGTGCACCACCGGTCAGTCCGCCACCGCCGACTTCACCGCCACCGCCCACCTCGCCACCGCCGCCGCCGCAACCGGCGATCAACGCGCACCTGTCGCTGATCAATGCGCAGGGGCTGGCGTTGAACGGACAGGACGGCACCGGCGTGCGCATCGGCATCGTCGACAGCGGCGTCAATCGCAATCATCCGGCGCTGCAGGGCCGGGTGATCGCCAACTACACCTACCTGGACCCGCGCACCAACAACACCGCCGTCGACGATGTGGTCGGGCATGGCACCACGGTGGCGCAGCTGGCCGCCGGCAAGGCGTTCGGCAACTGGCCCGGCGGCGTGGCGCCGGGAGCGCAGATCGTGTCGGCGCGGATCATCGCCGACAAGGCGCCGGAAGACGACGGCTCGGGGCAGGGCAACGAAGTGGATGGCGCGTTGGGCCTGGCGCTGATCCACGACGATCTGATCGCTGCCGGCGTCAAGATCATGAACAATTCCTGGGGCGGGCTGTACTGGACCAACCCCAACGCGACCGCCGCCATCGCCGCCGAATACCGGCCTTTCATCGTCGCCAATAACGGCCTGGTCGTGTTCGCGGCCGGCAACGATTCGCAGGCCAGCCCGTCGGACATGGCGGCATTGCCGAGCCAGCCCGGCCCGAACGGCACCCTGCCGGCGGCCGACCTGGAACGCGGCTGGCTCACCGTGGCGGCACTGGACACGTCCACGCCGACGCGCCTGGAGTCCTACTCCAACGCGTGCGGCATTGCGATGCACTACTGCCTGGTCGCGCCGGGCACGGTGCTGTTCACCGGCAGCAACGACACGGCGGGCAATCCCACCTACTGGTTCGGCAGCGGCACGTCCTATGCCGCACCGCTGGTGTCCGGCGCGGCCGCGGTGGTGTGGCAGAAATTCCCTTATTTCAGCAACGATCTGCTGCGGCAGACATTGCTGGGCACCGCCACCGACCTGGGTAACCCGGGAGTGGACGCCGTGTTCGGCTACGGCCTGCTCAACGTCGCCAGGGCACTCAATGGCCCGGGCAAGTTCGACTGGGGCGATGTGCGCGTGGTGTTGCCGGCCGGGCGCCAGGACACGTGGAGCAATGGCATCAGCGGTGCGGGAGGATTGACCGTGGATGGCGGCGGCGCGGTGTTGCGCAACGATGGCAGCGACGCCCGGCTGTCGCTCAGCGGCAACAACAGCTTCGCCGGCGGGCTGCACCTGACCGGCAATGCGCAAGTGCAACTCGCGGACCAGTTTGCCTCCGACGTGCAGGTGGACGCGGGATCCAACCTGTTCGTGCAGGCGGCCACGTTGCAGGGGCGCGTCGACAACCGCGGGCGCTTCTTCATCGATACCGTGGCCGGCACCGCCACCGCCACGCGGCTGCAGGGGGATGTGGTCAACCATGGTGTGTTCTATGCCGGCGAGTACCCGCACACTACGTTGGCGGGCGCCTTCGTGCAGGGCAGCGATGGCGAATTCTGGACCCAGCTCGGCAACGATCCGCTGCATGTCGTCGGTAGCGCCTCGCTCGACGGCAAGCTGTACTTCTATTCGGCCAAGCAGGGCTATGTGGCGCGCGCGCATACCGAGGTGTTGCTCGCCGATGGCGGGGTCAGTGGCCAGTTCGCGTCGCTGGGTTACAACGCCGGCGCGTTTTCGTTGCTGGAGGCGACCGTAGGCTACGGTGCGACCAGCGTGTGGGTCGACGTGGCCCGCCTGAACACGATCGTGGCGGCGCAGAGCCTGGGCACGATCACGCCGGCCGCGCTGGTCGCCGCTACGCGCGTGGAAGCCGCGTTCGAGCAGATCGATGGCGCCGCCGCCGTTGCGCCGGGCGTGCCCATCGTCGGCGTGTCGTCGGGCCTGGTGCAGGGCGCGGCGCAGATCCAGCAGACCGCCAGCGCGCAAGCGTTCAAGACCTCGCTGCAGAGTCTGTCCGGCACGCTGCACGGCCTGTCCGGCACGGCGACCTTCGACGGCATCGACCAGAACCGGCGCGCGCTGGCGACGCAGGTGGGCGACACCCTGTCGCGCCGCGGCGCGGCGGGTGCCTGGATGCGCGATGTCGGCGGGCTTGGCCAGTCCGGCAGCGCCGGCGCCTACGACCTGCGCGGCTGGCTTGCCGGCTACGACGTGCGCGTCGGCCAGGGCGTGGTTGGCTACGCCTTCGGCGAAAATCGGGCCAACAGCCAGGTCGCCGAATTCGGCGACCACGGCCGCGATCGCCAGACCCAGGCGCAGTTGTATGGCGGCTGGTCGCACGGCAGTTTCTACACCCTGGGCCAGGTCGGCGCGGGCCATTACCAGCGCGACCTCGAGCGCCACCTGTTGCTCGGCGATAGTTGGTTCGGCACGAACAGCCGCTATGACGGGCAGTTCTCCAGTGCCAGCGTGGAGGGCGGCTACCGGTTCGCGCTGGGTACGCGCGCCAGCCTGGCGCCTTACCTGGGGCTGCAATACGCCAGCGTGGACACGCCTGCTTTCGCCGAAGCCGGCGGGCTGGGCTACGGCCTGCGCAGCGACGGCGGCACCACCTCGCAGACGCTGGCGGTCAGCGGCCTGCGCGCGGCGTTCGGCGGTCGTGGCTGGGAGTGGGGGGCGTACGCCGAATGGCAGCAGCCGTTGGCTTCGCAGGGCGACACGCTGCAAGCCAGTTTCACCGGCGTCGATGCCTGGGCGCCGCTGCAGGTGCTGGAACCGGGCGCGTCGACGCTGTTCGGCGTGTCCGCCGCCGCGCGCCTGGGGCACAGTGCGCGGATGTCACTGGCGTACGACCAGCGCGTGGGCAGCAATGCGGCCCATGCCTGGTCGCTGCGTTACGCCTTCGGCTTTTGAACGGCCGCGCCGGCGGTGGCGCCGGCGCGGCATTGAAGTTCAGTGCTCGTTGCGCAGTTTGTTGATGAAGCGCGGCGTGGTGCGGCCCAGCGGCAGCTTGAGCCGGCCGATGGCGTCGATGCGCGCCTGCGCCATGCGGTCGGCCGCCTGCGGCGGCGGAATGTTCTCCTGCGCCGAGAGCGAGAAGACCTTTTCCAGGTTGTGGTAGATGCTGCGGATCAAGCGCATCGCGCGTTCGCGGTTGTAGCCGTCGATCTCCAGCGAGACGTTCATCACGCCGCCGGCGTTGACCACGTAGTCCGGTGCATAGAGGATGCCGCGGCGATGCAGTTCCTCGCCGGTGGCGGCATCGGCCAACTGGTTGTTGGCGGTGCCGCAGATGATCTTGGTCTTCAGGCGCGCCAGGGTGTCCTGGTTGATCGCGCCTTCGAACGCGCAGGGTGCGAAGACGTCGGCGGCCACGTCGTAGATCTCGTCCGGCTTGACCGCCTCGGCGCCGTATTCGCTGACCGCGCGCTCGACCAGCGCCGGGTCGAGGTCGGTGACGATCAACTTCGCGCCGCGTTCCTTGAGCAGCTTCACCAGCTCCATGCCGATGTGGCCCAGGCCCTGGATGGCGATGCTGGCCTTGCTGACCTCTTCGTGGCCGAGCTTGCGGTTGAGCGAGGCCATCAGCGCCTGCAGCGCGCCGTAGGCGGTGAACGGCGCCGGGTCGCCCGAGCCGCCGTGGGCCTGGTGCACGCCGGTGACGTACTCGCTTTCCAGGTAGATCTGCTCCATGTCGTTGACGTCGGTGCCGACGTCCTCGGAGGTGATGTAGCGCCCGCCCAACGATTCGACGAAGCGGCCGAAGGCGCGGAACAGCACTTCGGTCTTGTCGGCCTTCGGGTCGCCGATGATGACCGCCTTGCCGCCGCCGACGTTCAGGCCGGCCAGGGCGTTCTTGTAGGTCATCGTGCGGCTCAGCCGCAGTGCATCGTTGATCGCCGCCTCGCTGTTCGGGTACGGGCGCATGCGCACGCCGCCCAGGGCCGGCCCGAGGACGGTGCTGTGCAGGGCGATGATCGCGCGCAGGCCGGCGTCCTTGTTGTGGCAGAAGACGACCTGTTCGTGGCCGCTGGTGTCGAGCGTTTCGAAAAGCATGGGATCGGGCTCCGAAGGCGGACGCGGATGCGTGCTGCAGCCGAAACTTTGCCTGGGTGGGGACGGAAACAAAAAAGCGACGGTGGCGGAATGGGATCCTCAGCGTCGCTTGCGCGCATTCTAGACCAGCTCGGCGCATTCATGCATGGACCGGGGGGCGGGGCCTCAATCCCGGTCCGGGGCGCCCAGCGGGAAGTAGGCGCGGAACGGCCGCGCCTCGTCCACCGCGCGGGCGAAGGAGGGGCGCTGCAGCAGGCGCTGGCGGTAGGCATGCACGCGGGCAAAGCGGGGGGCGATGGGGTGGGTCCAGTCGGCGTAGAACAGGAAGGGGGCCGCGGCGCAGTCGGCCAGGCTGAAGTCGTCGCCCACGGCCCAGCGGTGGCCGGCCAGGTGGTCGTCCAGCCAGGCATAGGCGGTGTCGAGCATGCGCCGGGCCTCGGCCACGCCGTAGGGATCGCGCTCGCTTTCCGGGCGGAGGCGGTCGAAGACGAACTTCTGTTGCGGGGTGGAGATGTAATTGTCGAAGAAGCGGTCGAGCATGCGTACCTGCCAGGCTTGGTCCGGGTCGGCCGGCAGCAGCGGCCGCGGCCCGGGGTAGTGCAGGTCGAGGTATTCGATGATCGTGCTGGCCTCCAGCACCGTGCGTTCGCCATCGCGCAGGACCGGAAAGCGCTTCATCGGCCAGCATTCGGCCAGCAGGGCCTGAGCGTCGGGCGATTCGAGCGAGCGGTAGACGAAATCCGTGCCGTTCTCGTAGAGCGCGACCAGGACCTTCTGGCTGTAGGACGAAAACGGATGGGCGATCAGTTCGGGAACCGACATGCGCAACTCCTGGTGGACGGGACAGGCAAGCGACGAACCGGGGCGCGCTGCATCGACACTCACCCGCGCTGCGCGGCGTGTTCACCCCGGTCCCACGCCGGGCCGCCTACCTTGCGCTGCAACGGCGCCTGACGCGGTGCCATCTGCGGAGGAATCATGATCAAGTGGGCCATTATTTTCGCCATCATCGGCGTCATTGCCGGCGTGCTCGGCTTCGGCGGGTTGGCCGGTGCCTCGATGGGCATCGCCAAGTTCCTGTTCTGGGCCGGCATCATCATCGCGGTGATCCTGTTCCTGGTCGGCATGTCGATCGCAAAAAAGGTGTGAACGCAGCGCGCCGGCCGGTGTCCGCCGGCCGGCGCGCTGGCTCGTCTCAGCTCACGCTATTGGCGTACTTCAGAACTTCCATGCGAAGCGGGCGTTGATCGATGCATCTCGCCCGCGGCGCGAGAACACGCCGCCGTAGCCGAACTCCAGCTCGGTATTGCGCGAAGGCCGTGCCAGCAGGCTCACCCCGGCCAACGTCGCGTTGCGGGCCAGCGGCGCGCCCTGGATCTGGAACGTGTCGGCCCCGGACCATTGCGCCGTCAGCGTCGGCGTGAATTCCCGCGAGGCTTGCCGATAAGCGAGCTGGCCGCGCAGCGACAACGCGCCCGGGTTTGGGCCGCCCAATGCCGCCTGCCAACGCAGGCCGGCCGTGCCGATATGCACGCTCTGCGTGGGGCTGCTCGCATCGAGCGCGGCCAGCCCCCCGGTCTCGCGGAAGCGGGTGTCGGCCTGGCGCACGAAGGCGTATTGCAGGAACGGCTCCATGGCCACGCGGCCGTTGCTCCAACGATACGTGCCTTCGACGAAGGCCTGGTCGGCATGGGTGTCGTACTTGGCAGCCAGGGCCTCTTCCAGGCCCGGCAGCGACACCGTGCGCTGGCTCTTCACCCGCTGCCTGGAATGGACATAGCCCGCGCCAACGCCCCACGGTCCCCAGTGCTGACCGGCATAGAGGCCGATGTGGTCGGCCTGCACCTTTGCCTTGGACTTGCGGTCGGCGACGTTGGCCTCGCCCTTGCCATGGCCCAGCATCGCACCCAGTGTCCAGCCGCCGTCGAGTTGCACGTCGTAGCCGGCCAGCAGGGTGTTGCCGTCGAAACGGGCCGCCGCGCTGTTGCCGTCGCTCTTGAGCCGGTCGTCCTGATGGTCTGCGCGCGCCCACAGCCCATGTGCCGGCGCCTGTTCGTCAGTAATCGACAAGCCCCCGTCGCCGCGGCCGGTCCGCTGCAGCAACGTTTCGCGCGCAATGCGGCTGCCTTCCACCAGCAGTGCGCGCGTGCTGGCATGCACTTCGCCGCTCAACGCGTCGAAGGACTGGCGCACCTGCGGCGCGGACATCACCAGCATCTTGCGCAGCAGTGGCTGCTTGTCGTTCTGCTTGTCGGCCGCGGCGGCGACGGCGCGCTGGTTGGCGGTGGTCGCTGCGCTGGCCAGCGCCAGCCCGCGGGCCACGCCGAGGCGGGCCGTGGTCGGCGTATAGCGCGCGCGCATGGCCAGGAACGGGCTGACCGAGGCCGCATCCGCGAAACGACCCTCCACGCCTTGGGCGGCGGTCAACACGGTGTATTCCTGGCCGAGCAGATCGATTGCCGAGGCGGCATTCCATTGCAGCAGGCCGCCCTGGATCCGCGCCTTGCCGGTGACGGCGAGCCGATCCGAGGCGCCGGCCGGGCCGAGGTCCACCTGGTAAGTCGCGCCGGCCAATTGGGTGTAGTCGCCCTGCACCTGCAGCGTGCCCAGTGCGCCGCTGGCCGGTGAGCCCGGCGAAATGACGCCGCCGACGCGGGTGGCGCCGAGCGTGCCGTTGCCCTCGAGCACGCCGCCACGCTCGACCGTGGTCAGGCCGCCTGTCGCGCTCCCGTCGACGATCAGGCGGCCGCCTTCGTGTACGTTCAAACCGGCGCCGAGGCGGTTGTTGCCGGTCAGTTCCAGCGTTCCCTCCCTGACGTCGGCACCGGCGAAGCTGTTGTTGCCGGCCAGGCGCAACCAGCCCTGGCCGCGCTTGCCCAGCCGGCCGGGCCCGCCGATGTCGTTGCGCCATTCATCCCACGCGTCTCCGCGCCAGACCTTGGCGCCGCCGGCGCGCTGGTTCATCACTACATCGGTATCGACGCGCAACTGGCCCGGGCCGTCGATGGCCTTGCGCAGGTCGAGCGCGCCCCAGCCGAAGACGGGGTCCACGCCGGGTGCGCCGAGGTCTTTCGCGGTGGTCAACAGCACGTCGCGCACCTGTGCGTTGTCCAGATAGGGATAGCGCTCCATCAGCAACGCCAGCGCGCCGGTGGCCACGGGTGCGGCGAAGGAGCTGCCACTCATTTCCTTGTAGCCGCCGACCGCTGCGCCGCGCTTGACCTCCAGGCCGGTGACCTTGCCCTCGTCATTGCGAATGGGCGTGGCGTCTGCCTTGCTGCGTTCAGGGTCGATGCTGGCGCTGCTCAGGTCGGTGCCCGGTGCCGAGATGCACCACTGGGCGGTCTTGCCGCATCGTGTCGAACTGTCATCGAGGGTTTCAGCGTCCTTCAAATTGGTTACCGCCAGCCACAGTTTCTCCACGTCGGGCGCGCTGGCCGGCCGCATGGCGCCCTCGCCGGGTGGCTTGGCGGCGTCATTGCCGGCGGCCCACACCTGGATCATCCCGTGCGTGCGCGCGGCATCGGCCAGCGCGTCCAGTTCCTGGGTGCGAGCGTCCTGGGCCTTCGCAGCATCCTCGTCCTCGGGATCGATCGGGTCGAAGTCCCAGCTGTTGTTGACGACCCGCACGCCGCGCCCGGCCATGTTGGCATAGGTGGCGAGCCAGGCCCGAGGATGATTGGTTACACTAATTCCAATGCCATTCGGCTGTTCCGCAATGGCGGCAGTATCCTTGTACAGGTGCGATTGCGCACGCAGGCTCGCCAGGTTGGCGGCATAGGCCACGCCATGCATGCCAATGCCATTGCGGCGTGCCAGAGCCTGTGACGCTACGCCCGTGCCATGCTCTTCGAAGGAGGCGCCCGGGCGCTCGCCGTTATCGATCAACACCTTCAGCAGCGCTTCCGGTGCATTCGCCGGAATATCGCGGAAGACCACTTGCGGCGTATCCCCCGTGCTGTGGAAGCAGGCGCCCTCGGTCATCACGTTCGATTCGGCGCACCGGCCGCCCGTGGCAAGCGGGTCGGCCAGGGTGATGGCCTGTTTGTCCGCCCCGCTGAATTCGGGATGGTCGAACATGACGCCACTGTCGGCGATACCAATCCAGATGCCGCGCCCGCTCAGGCCGCGCGCGTAGGCGTGTTGCGCCTGGATCATGCCCAGTGCCTTGTTCGCCTCGAATTCTGGGGTGATCCAACTCTCCGGGACGCCGAGTGCGCCCGTTGTGGACTGCGCCTGCGCAGTGGCGGCAAGGCTGGCGGCCAGGGCAACGGCCAGGCTCAGCCGATGGGGGCGGTAGTAACGAGAGAGGGGTCTTGCATAAACACGTTTGCACTGCATGAGGTTCTCCGCTTACGCCGGCAATGACCTCTGCCCGGGCGAGCCGGTGAACGCGCGGGCATCGGCCGCCTGCAATAACGATGGCGACCGGTGAGGAGCGGCCACTATTGGATAGAAGACAGATCGCATGTCATTGGAAAGTTCTGATGGCGGCTTTCGTGTTCAGCGCGATGGCGTGCCGATTCGTGAGCCGCGGGCCTTGCGGGCGCATCGTGTGACACGCTCTTCACGAAACTGGCCCTAGGCTGGCCGCCGAAAGCTGGAGGGCGGCGGTGGAAGCGATCGCGTTGGAAGCAGGACCGGTCGCGGACGCCGGGCTGGAAGACGAGCTGCGGCAACTGGCGCTGCTGATCCGCAGCGTCAGCGACTACGCCATCTACATGCTGGATGCGCGGGGCTACGTGCGGACCTGGAATCCCGGCGGCGAGCGCATCAAGGGTTACAGCGAGGCCGAAGCGATCGGCCTGCATTTCTCGCATTTCTTTACCCCCGAGGACGTGTCCGAGCGCCTGCCGTATCGCGCACTGGATATCGCCTGCGCGCAGGGCAAGTACCAGGGCGAGGGCTGGCGGGTGCGCAAGGACGGCTCGCGCTTCTGGGCCAGCGTGGTGATCGATCCGATCCGCCGTGACGGCGAGTTGATCGGCTTCGCCAAGGTCACCCGCGACATCACCGAGCGCTACCAGGCGCAGCAGCGCCTGCAACAGGCACAGGCGCAGCTGGTGGAAGCACAGAAGATGGATGCGGTCGGCAAGCTCACCCTGGGCCTGGCGCACGACTTCAACAATCTGCTCGGGGTGATCGTCAATTGCCTGGAGTTGATCGACGTGCGGCCCGGCACCGACGCGCGCAGCCACGAGCTGATAGGCGTGGCGCAGCGCGCCATCGACCGCGGCACCCTGCTGACCCGGCAGCTGCTGTCCTTCGGTTGCGGCCAGGCGATGGTGATGGAGCGGCATCGGGTGGAGCACCTGCTGCGGCGTTCGGGCGAGCTGTATCGGCGCGCCTGCGGCGGCCGGCTGCACTTCAACGAAGAATTCGGCGAAACCGGCGAGATCAACGTCGATGCCAGCCAGCTGGAGGCGGCGGTGCTCAATCTGGTGGTCAATGCGCGCGATGCCTGCCGCGACGGCGGCGCCTTGCACCTGCGCAGTTCGGTATGGCAAGGGCGTTCGCCGTACGCGCCGGACGAAACGCCGCGCGCTTACGCCTGCATCGAAGTGACCGACACCGGGCCGGGCATGGAGGCGGCGGTGGCCGCGCGCGCGTTCGAGCCGTTCTTCACCACCAAGACCGTCGGCCAGGGCAGCGGCCTGGGCCTGAGTCAGGTATTCGGCTTTGCCGTACAGTCCGGTGGATTCGCCCTCATTACCAGCGCGCCAGGCAAGGGCTGCACCGTGGCCGTCTGCTTGCCGTTAGCCATGGAGCACACGCATGTCCAATGAACCCATCGTCCTGCTGGTCGAAGACAACGAGAGCCTGCGCGAGCTGATGCGCGATGCGTTGCCGGATTTCGGCTATCGGGTGGTGACCGTCGACGACGGCCGCCAGGCGCTCGCCCTGCTGGAAAGCGGCGCGCGTTTCGACTTCGTCTTCAGCGACGTCAGCATGCCCAACGGTGTCTCGGGCATCGAGCTGGCCGCGCACAGCGCCCGCTTGCAGCCGGACGCCCGGGTGATCCTGTCCTCCGGCTACGCGCGGGCGCAACTGCCGCCGCTGCCGGAAAACGTGACCTTCCTGCCCAAGCCTTACCGGCTGCCGCAACTGCTGGGCATGCTGGACAGCGCGCAGGCGGTCGCGCGCTGACCGCCATGCCCGGTCACGGCGTGGCGTGCAGGGCGAGGTTGAGCTGGTCGATGGTCATGATCCAGTCCGCATCGTCGATGCGCTCCTCGCGCAGCAGCGCGGATTGCGAAGCGCTCCAGAACGGCGCTTCCTCCAGCCGCACCGCGTCGGGCAGCGGCGAATGTTCGACGATGAACTGGCGGATGCTGGCCTCGTCTGCCGGCAGTCCCAACTGGGCGAACAGTTCGGAGAAGGGATGAACGGACTTTTCCATGGCTCGTACCCGATGGGGTTGCCGCCCATTGCGGCCTGGCCTGAATGCTAGCCTGAACCGGTGTGAGTGGCGCGCCATCGCCTTGTCCTCGCGGCGGTTGCACCCATTTCCAGAGGACGACCGTTTTTGCAGGAGAACGTCATGGCGACCGGATGGGCCGGCGATGGCGCGGTGCAGGACCAGATCGATGCCACCGTCGAAGATGCGATCAAGCGTGCTCGCAGCCAGCTGCCGCACGGACCGGGCCTGGAACATTGCGAGGAGTGCGACGCGCCGATTCCCGCAGCACGGCGCAAGGCCGTGCCCGGCGTGCGCCTGTGCGTGGCCTGCCAGCAGGCGCGCGATGAAGAAGACGCCGCGTTCAGTGGCTACAACCGCCGCGGCAGCAAGGACAGCCAGCTGCGCTGAGCGCAGCCTTGCGCCCTGCCGATACGGCAGTTCAGTACCTTGCCGGTGATGGCCGGCGGCTAGGGCGCATGCGGGCGCCAGCCGATATCGCCGCTGCGGCGCCGCAGCCAGTCCACCACGTCTTCGTCGCATACGCGCCACGCCGCCGCGTCCACGCGCAGGCACCACTGCCACTGCGCGGCGGCCAGGCGCAGTTCCAGCGCCCCCTGCGGCAGCGGCAGCTCGCAGTGTCGGGGGCATACCAGCAAGAGCAGGCCCAACAGGGAGGCGGGCATGGGCGATATCCTTTCGGCGACGCGGGCGGGGGCCGCGACATCGCCAGGTTGGATGCTTGCGGTGTCCGGAAGGTTTAAACCCCGGCTGCCGACGCGAGCGGATGGCGCGCTTTAAACCTTTTTCCGCCCCCGCACATCCAAGGGATATGCTCGACGCCACCGTGTCCACCCTCCGCGCCCCCACCGCCATCGCCGCCGATGACGACAGCCTCGCCCGCGCCGCCGCGGCGGGGGACCGGCAGGCGTTCGAGTCCATCTACCGGCGCCATTCGCCCAGGCTCTATGCCGTGGTGTGGCGGCTGTGCGGTGGCCAGGCCGCGCGGGCCGACGACGTGCTGCAGGAGGCCTTCATCCGCGCCTGGCGCGCCCTGCCGCAGTTCCGCTTCGAGAGCGCGCTGGCGACCTGGCTGCATCGGCTGGCGGTCAATACCGCCCTGATGGAGCTGCGCGCACGCAGCGCCGAAGGCGAACCGGCCGACGAAGCAGTGCTGGCCGAGCTGCCCGGCCGCGAGGCCTGCCAGGCGCAACGGATCGACCTGGAGCGCGCGCTGGAGACCCTGCCGCCGCGCGCGCGCGCGGTGCTGGTGCTGCACGACATCGAAGGCTGGAAGCACCAGGAGATCGCCGACACCTTGCAGATGGCGGTCGGTAGTTCCAAAGCACAATTGCATCGCGCACGCGGACTGCTCCGCGCGCGTATGGGAGAACCCGCATGAACACTCCTTCCGACGAAGACGATCTGCTCGCCCGCCTGCGCGCATTGCCGCCGCGGCGCACGCCGCCCGAAGCGGTGTGGCAAGGCATCCGCGCCGCCCTGGACGCGGCGCCGGCACCGGCCGTCACCGCGCTGCCGCGACGCACCGGCGCGCTGCCGGTCACGCGGCGACGCTGGCGTTTGCCGCTGAGCCTGGCCGCGGCCGCCTCGTTGGCCGCGCTTGCCGTGCTATTGCTGCCGTCGCGCGTCACGGCCCCGGCCGGCCCCGCGCCTGCCGCGCCGCTGCTGGCGCAGGCCGAGGCCATGTCCGGCGAGTATCGTCAGGCCATGGCGGCACTGCCGCAAGGCGCGGTGCCCGCCGACCTGCAACCGGCGCTGCGCGACCTCGACGCCAGCGCCGCGCAGATCCGCAGCGCGTTGCGCGAGCGGCCCGATGCCGGCTACCTGCTCGGCCAGCTGCGCCGCACCTATGACAAGCGCCTGGAACTGACCCGCATGGCCGCGCGAGATGCGTCGGCCGGCCTTACCTGACACCTGATGGAGCCCACCATGAAACCCTTGCCGGTCACCGCTTTCCTGCTGGTTACCACGCTGCTGGTGCCGGCTGCGCCCGCCCTGGCGCAGGACAGCGTCAACGAACGTCACACGCTGGCCGCCGGTGGCCGGGTGGAGCTGGACAATGTCGCCGGCGAGGTGCACGTGCGCGGCTGGGACCGCAACGAAGTCGTGCTGACCGGCGAGCTCGGCGAAGGCCAGCGCCTGGATGTGCAGAGCAGCGCCAACCGCGTGCAGCTGCGCGTGGTCTATCCGCAGAACAGCCGAAATTCGGGCGGAGCGCGGCTGGAGCTGAAAGTGCCGCGCGGCGCGGTGCTGGCGGCGCAGACGGTCAGCGCCGACCTCGACCTGGCCGACCTCGACCTGGCGCGGCTGCAGGCGCAGACGGTGTCGGGCGAGCTGCGGGCGCAGGGCAAGGCGGGCGAATCCTCGTTGTCGACGGTCAGCGGCTCACTGCAGTCGCAGCTGGCCACGCAGCGGCTGCGGGCCAATACGGTGAGCGGACGCATTCGCGCCGGCGGTGGCGCGGGCGGCGATGTCGCGGTCGAAACGGTGTCGGGCAGCATCAGCCTGGAGGCCGGTGCGCTGTCGCGACTGCGCGGCGAGACGGTGTCGGGGAGCCTGGATATCGCGGTGGCGGGGCTGGCCCCGGGCGGCAGCATCGAACTGCAGAGCGTGAGCGGCGGCATCGGTCTGCGCCTGCCCAGGGACATCTCGGCGCGCCTGCGGGTCGAAACCTTCAGCGGCAATATCGACAGCGATGCCGGTCAGGTGGAAAAGCCGGAATACGGTCCCGGCCGCAGCCTGGAAACCCAGCTGGGAAGCGGCAATGGCGATGTCAGCATCGACTCGCACTCCGGCGCGGTGCGGGTGCGGCGCGGCGGCTGAGCGCCGCCGCGGATACCGTCACGCGGCGGCGTTCAATCGCCGTCGTGATCGTTGGCCGGGCGGCCGGGGCGGAAGAAGGTCGGCAACACTTCGATGCGGCCGCCGGATTTGCGGAACGCGGCCAGATCGGCGGCGATGCGCTCGCGGTTGAGCGGCTGCGACTTGCCGTCGGCGCGCGATACGGTGGGCTGGATCTTCTGCTTGCTGGGACGTGCCATGGAACGGCTCTCCTGGTTGGGGCAGGGATGCCGGCGGTCAACCGGGCCGGCGACGGTGCGTGGAGGCTGCCTCGGGGTGAAGCGGGTCCGCCAGCAAGGGCCGGCAGCGGGACGAGGCGGGATCACGCGAAAGACGCGGAAGCGTCTGGCGACGCCAGGGAGCGCCGCGGGCGTGCAGCCTACGCGGATTCACGTAGAGGTTTGTTAATGGGCGCTAATTCGTCGTCAAAAGCGCCGAACGTCGCGCTATTGCTGGCTTCTGCGTGAACTGAAAGGGTGTTTTCAGGCGTTTGCCGGTCCGGGCCACCGGCTTGGCGGCGACCCGGCAGGCCAGGCTCAGGCTGCGCGGACCTCACCGATCCGGCCCAGGTAGTCGAGCTTGCCGATCGCCACGCCCTGGTTGCGCAGGATCGCGTAGGCGGTGGTGATGTGGAAGAAGAAGTTCGGCAGGGCGAATTCGGCGAGGTAGCGCGCGCTGTCGAAGCGGGCCTGGAGCTGGCCGAATTTGAGGGTGATCTCGCGATCGGCCTCGAACGCGGAGGCCGGCACGGCGAGCAGGTAGTCGATCGTGGCGGCGATGCGCGCCTGCAGCTGTTCGAAGGTGGTCTCGTTGTCTTCCATCTTCGGCGCGGCCACGTCCGACAGGCGCTGCACGGTCAGCTTGGCGGTATCGCTGGCGCGCTGCACCTGCGCCGAGAGCGGCAGCATGTCCGGGGCCAGGCGCGCGCCGATCAGCGTGGCCGGATCGAGCGATTGCGCGGCGGCGTGGGCCTGGCCCTGGCCGAGCAGGTGCGAGAGCTGGCGCAGGCCGTGTACGAGGACGGGAACGGAAGCCTGGTGGAGGGAGAGCGACATGGCAGGTCCAGTAAGCGATGAGCCCTGCAGCATAGCCGCGCGCGGCGCCGCTGCCGCCCGCGCCGGCCGGACACACTGTTGCGCCCTCAGGCCGCGGCCAGCGCCAGGCCCTGGACCACGCCGAACGAGGGATCGCCCTGCACCAGGCGCGCGCCGCGAAAGCACGCCATCACCCGTTCGCGCACATAGCCGGCGCGCGACATGCCGCCGGTCAGGAACACCACGCCCGGCACGTGGCCGATGTCGGCGAGCACCTGGTGCAGCAAGGTTTCCAGTTCGTCCAGGTAGCCGCCGGCGGCGGCGGCGAGCGCGCTGCCGGCGATCTCGGTCGCCAGGCCGGCTTCGATGAAATCGAGCGCCTCGCCATGACCGGCGGCGTCGCTCAAGGCGATCTTGCTGCGCTCCACCGCGCGGTACAGCCGCGCGGTGTTGCCGGCTGCCTGCAAGGCGCGCAGGCGATCTTCGAATGGCGCGGGCACGCCGTCGTAGCGATGCTGGCGGAAATCGCGCTGGCGCGGCAGGTCCTGCACCATCGCCGCCTCGACGTAGTGATGCGCCGGCACGCGGGTGAGGCCGCGGCCGAACAGCGGCATGAAGCCGGCCAGGCTGAGCGCCAGGTCGATGTCGGTGCCGCCGCGCGCCACGCCCCAGGCGCGGTGCACCTGCGGCGGCGCATCGCCGCCGACACTGGCATGGGCGATGTCGGTGGTGCCGCCGCCGATGTCGACGATCACCGCTTCATGGCGCTCGGTGCTGCCGGCGTGGTGGTGCATCGCCGCGGCCGCGGGCTCTTCGAGGAAGTCGATCTCGTCGAAGCCGGCATCGCTCGCGGCGGCCTGCAGGATCTCCAGCGCCTGCGCGCTGCCGGCCTCGCCGATCGAGCTGCGGAAGCGCACCGGCCGCCCGATAAGGGCACGGCGGACGTTGTGGTCGAACTGGCGCGAGGCGGTCAGGCGGATGTGTTCGAGGATGTGGCTGGCAATGCCGGTGATGGTCTGGCGCGCGCGCGGGTGCAGGCTGTAGCCGAGCATCGACTTGGGGCTCTGCACCAGGTTGCCCTCGTTCTCGAGGAAATAGGCTTCCAATGCCTCGTCGCCGTACATGGCGTTCTGCAGCAGCGCGGCCGAACTGGCCGGCTCGCGCACGGCCTGCTCCATCCATTGGCGGCGCACTGCGCGAATCGCATCGCGCCGCAGCGCGGCGTCTTCGCGCGGGCGGCCCGCGGCGGCGGCATCGCGGCGGCCGGACTCGACCAGCCGTTCGACTTCGTGCTCCATGGCCGGCGTCAGCGCGAAGTCGTTCGGGTCGCGCATCACTTCCGGGAAATACACCGTGGTGCGGAACTGCAGGGCATCGCCGAAGCGCACCGGCGCGACCCGGCCGTCGATGACCGCGGCGGCGGCGGAATTACTGGTACCGAAGTCGATGCCCAGGCGCATGGGGTCAGGGAATGGCACGGCCGCGCCGCGGGCCGCGCATTCTACGGGATGCGGGCCCGCGGGCCTCAATCCTCGCGCGCGGCCTGCTCGCGGGCGTCGCGCCGGGCGCGCCAGACCTCCGGCGTCTGCGGCTTGATGAACAATGCGACCAGCTCGGGATGGCGCTGCTGCGCGGCCTGCTCGATGCGGCCGATGCAGGCTTCGATCTGCGGTGTCGTGCGGCTGTCCTCGAATTCCGCGCTGAGCGCGGCCACCACCTGGTTCGGGCCCATCTGCATGGTCAGTACGCCGTTGGCCGTGCGCACGTCGGCATCGCGCGCGGCGATGGCCAACAGCGACTCGGCCACGCGCGGATGCGCCGGTTCGCCGATCAGCAGGCCCTTGGTTTCGCGCGCGAGCAGGAAGGCCGTCACCGCCAGCACCGCGGCAATGCCGAGCGAGGCGACGCCGTCCAGTTCGGGCATGTCCAGCAACTGCGCCGCCAACAAGCCGGCGAAGGCGATCAGCAGGCCGAGCAGGGCGGCGGTGTCTTCCAGCAGCACGGTGAAGGTGCTCGGATCCTTGCTCTGGCGAAATGCGGCGAAGTAGCCCAGTTTGCCCTTGCGCTGGCGGAACTCGCGCAGCGCGAAGCACCACGAGGTGGCTTCGAACACGAACGAGACCGCCAGCACCGCGTACGCCACGCCATGGTTCTCGGCCGGGCGCGGCTGGCGCAGGTGCTGGATGCCCTCGTACAGCGAGATGCCCGCGCCCATCGCGAACACCAGCAAGGCGACGATGAAGCTCCAGAAGTACAGTTCGCGGCCGTAGCCGAACGGATGGGTTGGCGTGGGACGGCGCTCGGCGCGGCGCAGGCCATGCAGCAACAGCACTTCGTTGACCGTATCGACCAGCGAATGCACGCCTTCGCTGAGCATCGCCGAGCTGCCGGACACGCCGGCGGCGACGAACTTGGCCACGGCAATGGCGAGGTTGCCTGCCAGTGCCACATAGACCACGAAGCGGGAACCTTGGGGGGCGCTCACCGCGCTGCTCCTGCGGAATGGGAAGCTGCCGATCTTGCGCAAGCGCGCGTGCCGCGCATGTGTAGGCGCCGAATCCGGCGGCGCCGCGCACGGCGAAGTACAATGGCGCCCTCTGTTTCGCCGTGAAGCCTCATGTCCGCCGTTCCCGCCTGCCCGCAATGCTCGCTCGAAAACACCTACGCCGATGGCGCCTTGTTCGTCTGCGCCGACTGCGGGCACGAATGGTCCGGGGGCGAGGCCGCGGCCGCGGCGGCCGCCACGGTGGTGCGCGACTGCAATGGCAACGTGCTCGCCGAGGGCGATACCGTCACCGTGATCAAGGACCTCAAGGTCAAGGGATCCTCGATCCCGCTCAAGCAGGGCACGGTGATCCGCAACATCCGCCTGGTCGAGGACGATCCCGAGCACATCGAAGGCCACTCGGACAAGATCAAGGGCCTGGTGCTGAAGACGATCTACCTGCGCAAGGCCTGAGCGGGGCGCGCGCTCAGCGCGGCGCCTCCGGCGCATCGGAATCGAGCACCTGCACCGGCGCGCCGGTGGTCTCCGGCAGGATCGGCTGGTCCGTGGCCACCAGCACCACGCCGGGCGTCAGCAACGGCAGCACGTTGGCGAGGAAGCCCGAGGGCACCTGCAGCCGGCCGACCGTGGCCGCGTCCAGCGCCTGGCCGGCGTCCGGCTCGCCGGGGATGCCGATGCGCATCCAGTTCGGCATGCGCTGGCCCGGCAGGCCGGGCAGCTCGCCCGGCAGGAAGCCCTGGCCCACGATGAAGGCCTGCGTGCCGACCGGCGTGCCTGCGTCGTGCAGGGCGATGCGCGCGCGGCCGATTTCCACCCCGTTGCGGAACACCAGCAGTTGCTGGTCGGCGGTGCTCATCACCATCGACACCGGCCCGCTGGGCGCCAGCAACGGCTGCCAGGTGTAGGCCTCGCCGTTGCCGAGCGGCAGCAGCGGGCGTTCGGCGCCGGTCAGCGGATCGATCGGGCTGACCGCGCGCGGATGCACCACGTCATCGCCGCTGACGCCGGCCGCGGCCACCACCACCACCATGCCCATGTTCGAATTCTCGAACAGCAGCCGGGCGAACTCGGTGGGCAGGTGCACGCAGCCGTGCGATTCCGGATAGCCCGGCAACCCGCCGGCATGCAGCGCGACCCCGCCCCAGGTCAGCCGCTGCTGGTAGGGCATGGGCGCGTTGTCGTATTCGTTGGAGTGGTGGTCCTTGTCCTTCTGCAGGATGGTGAACACCCCGGTGGGCGTCTCGTAGCCCTTCCTGCCGCTGCTGATCGTGGTCACGCCGATCAGGATGCCGTTGCGGTACGCATAGGCCCGCTGCTCGGTCAGGCTGACGATCACCGCCATCGGCCCCCAGCCCTTGCTCACGCCGCCCCATATCCACTCGCCGGGCTTCAACTCCGCTACCGGCGTGCTCGCCGGGCGGGACTGGCGCGCGCCCCAACTGGGCACGGCGAGCACGGCCCCGGGCAGGGCCAGGCCGAGGACCAGGGCGAGGCCACGGCTGAGGGCGAAGCGGGCGAGTCGGGGCATGGGCGGGTCCTTCGCGGCTAGCCGAGCGTGGCGTTGCAGAATCCTAGCAAGCGCATCGCTTGCCGCGCGTGCAAGCCGGCTTATGATGCGCGGGCGCGGCCGGGGATGGCGGCGCCACGGGGGAAGGGGATGTTCAAGGAAGTCTCGCGGCGATGGCCGCGCGCGTTGCGCGTGCTTTGCCTTGCAATGGCCTGCATGCTGGCCTGCGCACCGGCCATGGCGCGGATGCAGCAGGTGCAGCCGGGCGAACAGCCGGTGCTGGCACCCGATGAAGGGCTCGTGCTGGTGGCGGTGGATACCAGCCGGGAACTGGACCGCGTCGCCCTCAACAAGGACGGCAAAGTCTTCGGCGCCGGGGTGATGACCCAGCTCAAGCCGGGCCGGAGCTACCGCCTGTACGTGGCGCCGGTGGGCGACTACGCCTGGAAGAAGATCACCATGATGTCGAACTCGATGATGAGCTTCGGCTTCAATCTCGAAGACTCCGACGAATACCGCTTCCATGTCGAAGCTGGCCGGATCACCTATCCGGGCGACCTGCTGTACCGGCCGACCGGGTTGTGGCGCGCCGACATCCGCATGGTCAACCGCGCCCTGGCGGCGATGGACTGGCTGCAGGCGCAGCACCCGGGTTTGCGGCAGCTGCCCCTGGTCTACTCCGGCCACTATCCCGATCCGTTTCCGGCGTTCTATCGCCAGGTCCAGGCCACGCACAACGTGCCGGCCAGCGAACCGCCGCTGGCCGAGCCGCCGGCACCGGCCAGGCTGCCGGTGGCCGCCGACGTGATGCTGCGGCCGGGGCGCCTGCGCGGTGCGCACCTCAACCCGCGCGGCGACCTGCTGGCGCTGGAAACCTACGAAGGCAAGGAAAAGTGGCAGATCGAGATGATCGACCTGTCGGACTGGAGCCGTACCACCCTGGCCACCAGCATCACCCCCTTCGACGACCTGCAATGGTCCGGCAACGATGCCCTGCTGTTCTCGGCCCAGGTGGTCGGCGGCAGCTACGAGCGGGTATTGCACACGGCCCGCGATGCGAGCGGAAAGCGGCGCTGGACGGTGATCGAACTGCCGCGCAACGGCCGCGTGGTCGAAGTGCTCGACGAAGCGCCCGAACTGGTGACCCATGTCAGCTACACCACCCAGGGTGAACCGCTGTTGCACGCGCTGCCGATCAGCAGCCAGGCCGCCGTCGATGCCGCCCGGCCACACTTCCGCGAGCGCCTGAACGTCGGCCTGAAGGACGACGTCGGCTGGTTGACCGATGGCCATGGCCAGCTGCGCCTGGCGGTGGTGCGCCGCGACGACGATTACGTGCTGATGTATCGCCAGGGCAACGCGTACACCGAGGTCATGCGCTTCAGCGACATGCAGGCGTTCGATCCGGTCGCGCTTTCCTACGACGGCAGCGAGCTGTACGCCGTCACCGACAAGGACCGCGGCCAGCGCGACCTGGTCGCCTACGACGTCGCCGCGCGGCGGATCTCGCGCACGCTGTTCTCGCGGCCCGGCGTCGATGTCCAGAGCCCGATTTTCGGGCCCCGCCGGGAAGTGGTCGGGGTGCGCTACTACCGCGACGGCCACCCGGTGAGCGAGTACTTCGGCGATGGCGATGCACGCCTGGCCGCGTCGTTACGCGCGGCGCTGCCCGGTCGCAACGTCAGCCTGCTCGATCGCAGCAGCGACGGCTCGCAGGCCGTGGTGTGGGTCGATGCCGGCGACCAGCCCGGCCAGCTGTACCACCTGGACGTGCAGCGCCACGCCATGTCGCTGCTGGCCGATGACCGGCCCTGGCTGGAGAAGGTGGCCTTGGCGCCGACCCAGGTGATCGCCTACAAGAGCCGCGACGGGTTGCCGCTGCAGGCGTTCCTCACGCTGCCGGCCGGCAGCGGCAAGCGGCCCTTGGTGGTGTACCCGCATGGCGGCCCGATCGGCGTGGCCGACGCGTTGGAATTCGACCCCACCACCCAGTTCCTCGCTTCGCTCGGCTATGCCGTGTTGCGGGTCAATTTCCGCGGCTCGGACGGCTATGGGCGGGCATTCCGCGAAGCCGGCAAGGCCGGCTTCGGCACGCTGATCGAGGACGACATCGACGTGGCCATCGACAAGGTGGTGGCGCAGGCGCCGGTGGATGCGCAGCGCATGTGCGTGCTGGGTGCCAGCTACGGTGGCTATTCGTCGCTGGTGATGGCGATGCGCTGGCCGGACCGCTTCCGCTGCGCCGGCTCGATCGCCGGTGTCGCCGACCGCGTCCTGTTCTACACCGCCAGCGACGGCGCCCGCAACGCCAAGGGCCGCGCCGAGCTGGAGCGCGTCCTCGGCGACCCGCGCACGGAGGCGGCGCAGATGCAGGACACCTCGCCGCTCTACCACTACGACCGGATCAAGGTGCCGGTGCTGCTGGCGCACGGCCTGGAAGACCGCCGCGTGGACTACGAGCACACCCGGCGCATGCAGCGCCTGCTGGTGGCGGCGGGCAACGCGCCGGTCGGATTGACCTTCAAGAACGAAGGCCATGGCTTCACCGACGAGCAGGACGAGATCAAGCTGTGGAACGGCGTGGCCGGGTTCCTGCAGGCACACCTGGGCGACACCGCGGCCGGTGCCGCCGCGACCGCGCCTTGAGGCCCGGAAAACCTCGCTCCTGCCCCTCTCCCGCAAGCGGGCGAGGGGCGGGCTTCGTGGAGCGGAGGCTCAACCGTGGGCCTGCGCCAGCGTCGGGTAGTCCGTGTACCCCTTCGCGCCGCCGCCATACAGCGTCGCGGCATCGACCGCGTTGAGCGGGGCGTCCAGGCGCAGCCGTTCCACCAGGTCCGGGTTGGCGATGTAGGCGCGGCCGAAGGCCACGGCATCGGCGTAGCCCGAGGCGATCGCCTGTTCGGCCATGGCCTTGTCGTAGCCGTTGTTGGCGATCCACGGGCCACGGAACTTCGCCCGCAATGCGGCGTAGTCGAACGGCGCCACGTCGCGCGCACCGCCGGTGGCGCCTTCGATGACGTGGACGAAGGCCAGCCCGCCGATCGTGTCCAGGCGCTCCACCGCGCGTTCGAACAGCGACTGCGGGTTGCTGTCGTGGGCATCGTTGACCGGCGTCACCGGCGACAGGCGCACGCCGGTGCGGCCGGCGCCGATTTCCCTGGCAATAGCCTGCATCACTTCGGCCAGCAGGCGCGTGCGGTTCTCGATGCTGCCGCCGTAGGCGTCGTCGCGGTGGTTGCTGCCATCGCGCAGGAACTGGTCGATCAGGTAGCCATTGGCCGCATGCACTTCGACGCCATCGAAACCGGCCTCGACCGCATTGCGCGCCGCGCGCACGTAGTCTTCGACCAGCGCGGGGATTTCATCGATGCCCAGCGCGCGCGGCGCGGACACGTCCTCGAAACCCTGCGCGGTGAACGTCTTGGCCTTGGCGCGCAGCGCGCTCGGCGCCACCGGCACCTCGCCGGGCGGCAGCAGGCTGGTATGGGAGATGCGCCCGACATGCCACAGCTGCACCACGATGCGGCCGCCGCGCGCATGCACCGCCTCGGTGACCCGCTTCCAGCCTTCGATCTGCGCGGCGCTGTGGATTCCCGGCGTGTCCAGGTAGCCCTGGCCGAGCGGATTGATCTGCGTGCCTTCGGCGACGATCAAGCCGGCGCTGGCGCGCTGGGCGTAGTACTCGATGGCCAGCGGGTTGGGCACTTGCCCGGCGATGGCGCGGTCACGCGTGAGCGGTGCCATCACCACGCGGTTGGCGAGCGGGATGTCGCCCAGGCGGGTCGGCGTGAACAGGGCCTGGGCGGCGGGGGCGTGCGAATCGGCCATGGAAGGCGCTCATTGGGGGAGGAACGCCATCATGCCCAGCCAGGCCGTTGCTGGCGCGTCCATCCGCGTTGCAGACGCGGGAAACTGCTTTCCGCGCGCTCAGCGCGAAGACAGCTCGCCCGCCCGCTCCAGGCGCCGAATGCCTTCGAGCTTGGCCTGGTAGCGCGTGCGGTCGTTCTCGGGCCCGAGATCGCGCGCGCGGCGCATTTCCCGTTCGGCCAGCCGGCTGTCGCCGGTCAGGAAGTAGACGCGGGCCAGGCCGAAGTGGAATTGATGCGCGTTGGGGTAGAGGTTCACGGCGCGGCGGTAGTGGCTGATCGCCTGGGCGTACTGGCCGCTGCTTTCGGCCTGGCGGCCGAGCATGAACTGGTAGAACGGATCGACCGCGCGGATTGCTTCGAGTTGGCGCAGCATCGCATCGGCGCTGGCGTTGTCGCCCAGGCGCCGATACAGGTTGACCGAGTTCGACAGCGTGGCCACGTGCGCCGGGTTGAGCCGCAGCGCCTGGGCGTAGGCGGCGCGGGCGGCGTCGAGCTTGCCCTCGCGCGAGTCCAGTACCCCGAGGTTGTTCCAGATGTTGGGCAGGGTCGGGTCCATCTTCAGCGCCTGCTCGTAGTACACCCGTGCCTCGGCGTTCTGGCTGGCCGCCATCAACTCGCTGCCGCGGTTGTTGTAGTAGTGCGCGAACAGGCGTTCGTCGGAGATCACCTTCGGGCCGCGGCGGTCCATGAGCACGCTGGCGTCCAGGTCCACCGTACCGGTGCGGCCCTCGACCCGGACCTGTGCGTTGACGTGGCCGAAGTTGTAGATCGTGCGTTGGTCCTGCCACCAGCTGAGGACCTGGCCCACTTCCTGCGCGCGCGCGGTGATACCGGCTTCGCGGGCGAGGGCGAGGAAGAACAGGGTGAAGGACAGGCAGTTGGCGCTGCGCTGCGCGTAGGTCTCGGCCACGGTATGGGTGGCGTCGGTTTCGTAGCGCAGTGCCAGCGCGTCTTCGTCGAAGATCAGGTGGACCAGCGCGCGCAGGCGATCGTCCTGCGAACCGCGGTAGGTCACCTTTTCGCGCAGCAGGCGCTGCAGTTCGGGCGGCACGGCGAGCAGCACCGCGGGCGAGGGCGGCGGCAACAGCGGCGAAGCGGCGATGGCGGCGGAAGTGGCGGCCGGCTGTGCCGGATCGGCGCGGGCATCGTCCTGCCCGGGCGCCACGGCTGCGTGCTGCGCGGGCAGCGGCACCGGCAACGCAACGGGATTGGCCGCCGCGGTCGCCGCGGCGAACACGAGCGAAAGGAGCGTGGCCATCTGCATCTCCCGCGACGGGCAGGCCGTCGCCACATGGGGCTTGGGCCAGTGTATGCCTGTTGCGCAGCGCCGGCGCGCCAGCGCTCAAGCAGTCAGTGGGGGGCATGCCGCACTGCCGCAAATCGCCGTGATGGGCAGGCATTGCATCGGCCCGCTCTGCTAGTATCCGCCGCCCTTCTTCCTGCCGGCGCCGTGCCGGGCGCACCGGATGAGCCGCCCGTTCCTCTACCTCTCATCGGCCGAAGCGCAACTGACCCTCGGGTTCGGCGAGGCGCGTCCGACCGAAAGCCTGTTCTTCGCCCTGCGTCCGCCCGCCGCGGTGGCGCAGGCGGCGCGCGCGGCGGCCGAGTCGCTGGCGGCCCGGCAGCCGACGGCGCGCCTGGTGGCGCTCGAGCGCCTGCACGTCACCTTGCACTACCTCGGCGAATACGCCGGCCTGCCGCCTTCGTTGCTGGCGCGCGCGCAACGCGCGGCGCACAACCTGCGCCAGGCCGCCTTCCCGCTGGCCTTCGACCGCGTGGCCAGCTTCGGCGGCCGGCGCCGCGACGTGCCGGGGATCGCGCTGGGCGACGACGCCGGCATCGCCGGGATCCTGCAACTGCACCGCGCGCTGGCCCAGGCCCTGGGGCAGGAGCAGTTGCAGGGCGACAGCCGCTTCACCCCGCACATGACCTTGCTCTACGACCGCGACAGCGTTCCCGAACAGCTACTGCCCGTGCCGCTGGCCTGGCAAGTGGAATCGCTGTGGCTGTTGCGCAGCGTGCGCGGCGAGGCACGTTATCGCGAGGAAGGTTGCTGGCCGCTGCACCTGTAGGCGGCTTGGCGCCGCCGCTGGTGCCGGCTAGGCTGCACGCATGGACACGCCTTCGCTACAGGCCATCGTCCCGCTGCGCCTGCAACCGGCGCAGTGGCGCGAACTGCAGGACGCTTACGCCACGCCGCCGCGCGCCTATCATCACTGGGGGCACATCGAGGCGGTGCTGCGCGAATACGCCGCTGTCGCCGCCGGCCCCGGCTGGCGCCAGCCGCGCGAGACCGCCCTGGCGCTGCTGTTCCACGACGCCATCTACGAGCCCGGCCGGCGCGACAACGAGGCGCGCTCGGCCGACCTGGCACGCGCGACCCTGGCGCGCTGGTGGCCGGACACCGACCTCGACCTGGACCGCATCGCCGAACTCATCCTGCTCACCGCCCGCCACGGCCAGCTGCGGCCGCAGGATGTCGACGCCGAAGCGGCGCTGCTGCTCGATTGCGACATGGCGATCCTGGCGGCGGCACCGGCGGACTTCGATGCCTACGACCACGCGATCGCCGAGGAGTACCGCGACCATGTGCCGGGCTTCCTGTATCGGATCAACCGGCGCAAGTTCCTGCGCGGCGTGCTGGCGCAGCCGCGGATATTCCTGAGTGACTGGTTTCATGCGCGGTGCGATGCGCAGGCGCGGGCCAACTTGCGGCGCGCGACGGGGTGAGGCGCGCTACCCCTCCAGCTCCAGCATCATCCGCAGCAGCTCCGGCGAATCGGGATGCGGCTGCGGCTTGAAGCCCAGCGACTCGGCCAGTTGCAGCATCGGCTCGTTGACCACGAGCACGTCGCCGTACAGCCGGTCGAGGTATTTGCGCCGCGCCCACTTCACCAGCTTGCGCATGAGCTGCCGGCCCAGGCCCTGGCCGGCGACGAAATGGCTCACCAGGATCGTGTACTCGGCCTCGCGGGTGCCGGCCACGATGCCGGCGCGGGCAATGGCGCCTACCACCGCCTCGCCGGGCGGCAGCTGTTCGGCGGCCACCAGCACGATCTCGGTCTTGGGATTGGGATGGGTCAGGCGTTGCAGCATGTCCGGGGTGATCTCATCGCCCGGGCCGAGCAGGCGGGCGCGGATCTCGTCCGGCCCCAACAGGCTGAAGGCTCCCTGCAATGGCGGGCCGTCTTCCGGCCGGACCGGGCGCAGCAGCAGCGTGCGGCCGTTGGGCAGGTTGAAGTTTTCGTGCCAGGGAGGCATTCGATTGCGGATGGCCATGACCAGGCTTCCTTGAGATCGATGGGCCCGGTCGCTGGGGCCCAGGTCGACGGGTGGGCCGACGGGTACGGGGTGGGACTGCTGGCTGCACAGCGCAATGCTGCCGGCGCCTTGCGGCGCGGCGGCGTCACTCTACCTTCACGGGGTGTGAGCCTCCCGTGACTGCCGGATTCAGGCAGCGGCCTTGAGCCATTCCAGGCGGGTGGCCGCGCCGGCCTCGCCCAGGTGCGTGCGTAGCGTGGCCAGGGCCGGCGCCACGACCTGCTCGAACTGCCATGGCGCGTTGACCAGCAGCATGCCGCTGCCGTTGAGGCGCAGCGGCGAGTCGTCCGGGCGCACCAGCAACTCGGCCACCAGCACCGACTTGGCCGGCAGCGCGCCGGCCTTGCGGAAGAACGGCTGCAGGCTGCGCCGCTGCTTGATCGGGTACCACACCGCGCAGGTGGCCTGAGGCCAGCGCGTCAGGGTTTCGCGAATCGCGGCGATGATCTGCGGGTATTCGGCGTCCTGGGCCTCGTAGGGCGGATCGATCAGCACCAGGCCGCGGCCGATGCGGGTGGCGCCATCCTTCGGCGGCAGGAAGGCGCGGATCGCCGCGTAGCCGTCGCCGCCGTGCACGCGCACGCGGGCGTCGTGCGCGAACAGGGTCTTCAATTCGGCCACTTCCTCCGGCTGCAACTCGCAACAGGCCATCCGGTCCTGCGGCCGCAAGGCTTGTGCCGCCAGCAGCGGCGAGCCGGGGTAGGTGAGCAGGGCGCCCACCGGGTTGTCGGCCTGCACCGCGCGCAGGTAGCGCTCGACCACCTCGGGCAGCTTGGGCGCGCCCATCAGCCGCATCACCCCGTCCTGTATTTCCGAGGTGCGCTGGCTGTCCGCGCTGGCGAGCAGGTAGCGGCCGCGCCCGGCATGGGTGTCGAGGACGAAGCAGGGCGAATCCTTGCGCTGCAGCGCATCGATCAGCGCGAGCAGCAGGATGTGCTTGAGGACATCGGCATGGTTGCCGGCATGGAAGGCGTGGCGGTAATTCATGGCCGGCAGTGTAGTGGGTTCGGCTGCCGGCCGGGCCAGCGGCCACGGCGGCCGGCAGCTATGCTGCGCGCCATGTCCATTGCCGCCGCCCGAATCCTCGTCGTCGAGGACGAGACCGCCATCGCCGATACCGTGCTCTATGCGCTGCGCAGCGAGGGCTACGCCGTCGAACATTGCGCGCTGGGCCACCAGGCGCTGGCGCGCCAGCGCGAGGCACCGGCCGACCTGGTGCTGCTCGACGTCGGCCTGCCGGACCTGGATGGCTTCGCGGTGTGCCGTGCCTTGCGCAGCTTCAGCGCCGTGCCGGTGGTGTTCCTGACCGCGCGCAACGACGAGATCGACCGCGTGCTCGGCCTGGAACTGGGCGCCGACGACTACGTTGCCAAGCCATTTTCGCCGCGCGAACTGGTGGCCCGGGTGCGGGCGCGGCTGCGCCGCCACCTGCCGGCGCAGCCGGATGCCGGCTGGCGCCAGCAGGGCGACTTCGCGATCGACCGCGAAGGCTGCCGCATCCGCTACCGCGACCGCCTGCTGCCGCTGACGCGCTACGAGTACAGCCTGCTGGCGACGCTGCTGCAGCGGCCCGGCGCGATCTTCAACCGCGCGCAACTGATGGACCGCGCCTGGGACAGCGATGCCGACAGCGCCGACCGTACCGTCGACACCCACGTCAAGACGCTGCGCGCCAAGTTGCGCGCGGCCGGCGCCGAGCCCGATCCGATCCGCACCCATCGCGGGCTCGGCTACGCGCTCGAACCCTGAGGAGACGAGCGCATGCGGCTGGGGCTGAAGCTGTTCCTCGGGTTCTTCCTGATCGCCGGCGTGGCGGCGTTCTTCGTCATGCGCGTGTTCGTCAACGAGATCAAGCCGGGCGTGCGCCAGGCGATCGAATCGACGCTGGTCGATGGCGCCAACCTGCTCGCCGAAATGGCCGCGCCCGACCTCGCCGACGGGCACATCGCCGACGGCGCCTTCGCCCGGCAGGTGGCGCGGGCACAACAGCGCGACCCGCGGGCCATGGTGTGGCGTTTCCCCAAGCACCGCATCGACTACCGCGTGACCGTGACCGACACGCGCGGGATCGTGGTGTTCGACTCCAGCGGCCGCGACGTCGGTCGCGACAACTCGCGCTGGAACGATGTCTACCGCACCCTGCGCGGCGAATACGGCGCACGTTCCAGCCCCGAGAACGCCGCCGACCCGGACAGCCCGACGGTCATGCACGTGGCCGCGCCGATCTTCGACCCGGCCGACGGCCGCACGCTGATCGGCGTGCTCACCGTCTCCCAGCCCAACCGCAGCATCGAGCCGATCATCCTCGCCAGCCAGCGCAGCATCCTGCGGCGCGGTGCGTGGCTGGTGGGAATCTCGGCCGTCATTGGATTGCTGGCGACCTGGTGGCTGGTGCATGGCATCGGCCGCCTGCAGCGCTATGCGCGCGCGGTCAGTGCCGGCGAGCCGGTGGCGCCGCCGCCGCGGCGGCGCGACGAGATCGGCGACCTCGGCCAGGCGCTGGAGCAGATGCGGCGCAAGCTCGAAGGCAAGGCCTATGTCGAGCAGTACGTGCAATCGCTCACCCACGAGATGAAGAGCCCGCTGGCAGCAATCCGCGGCGCGGCCGAGTTGCTGCAGGAGCCCCTGCCCGAGCCCGAGCGCCAGCGCTTCGTGCACAACATCCAGGGCCAGGAGCGGCGCCTGACCGAAACCATCGACAAGCTGCTGGCGCTGGCCGAGGTGGAGCAGCACGGCTGGCTGCAGAAGCGCAGCGCGATCGACATCGCCGCGCTGCTGGCGCAGGTGCTGGAAGCGGTGGCCGCGCCGGCGCGCGCGCGCGGGGTGACCTTGCGGCTGCAGGCGGCAGCGGCGCTCGGCAGTGTCGATGGCGATGCCTTCCTGCTGCGGCAGGCGCTGCTCAATCTGCTCGACAACGCGCTGGCGTTCTCGCCGGCGGGCGGCGAGGTGGTGCTGGCGGCGTGGGCCGAAGCGGGGCGCCTGTGGCTGCGGGTCGACGACCAGGGCCCCGGCGTGCCGGACTACGCCAGCGAGCGGGTGTTCGAGCGCTTCTATTCGTTGGCCCGGCCGGACGGTACCCCGCGCAGCTCCGGCCTGGGGCTGCCGTTCGTGCGCGAGGTGGCGCGCCTGCACGGGGGCGAGGCGCGGTTGCAGAATGGAGCGCAGGGCGGGGCGCGCGCCACGCTGGTGCTGCCGCTGGCGCGCTAGCGGACTTCACATTCGCTTCAAACCCGGTTCGAACTGCACACACTTGCCCCCGCCACGCTACGGCCTTCTCCAACGAGGGGCCGTCGATGAAATCCTTGAAACTGCTGTTGCGATTCGCCGTGCTGGGCGGGTTGATCCTGGTGTTGCTGATACCGCTGCTGTTGATCCGCAGCGTCATCACCGACCGTGCCGGCTACCGTGACCAGGCCATCGAGCGGGTTGCGCAGAGCAAGGCCGGCGAGCAGCGTGTCATCGGGCCGGTGCGCTACCTGCCGTGGACGCGCGAAGTGGAAATGAAGGTGCGCGACGAAGACGGCCAGACCCGCGTCGAGAAGCACCAGGAAACCGGCGTGGAGATGCAGGCGCCTTCGCGGCTGTGGGTGGACGGCGTCCTGCTGCCGGCGGAGCGGCGGATCGGCCTGTTCAAGGTGCCGGTGTACACCTGGCAGGCCAAGGTGAAGGCGGAGTTCGCACCCTGGCGCTATCCGGCGGTGGCTGGCCGCAGCTATGGCCAGCCCTACCTGGCCGTGGGCCTGTCCGATGCGCGTGGCCTGGTGGGCGTGCCGGACCTGCGGGTTGCCGGCCAGCCGCTGCGAGCGCTGGCCGGTGCCGGTGCGCTGAAGCAGGGCATCCATGCCGAACTGCCGGCGCTCGGCGACGGCACCGGCGGCGCGCTGCCCGCCATCGCCCAGGTGGCCCTGGACCTGCAACTGGACGGCACCCGCTCGCTGGCCATCGTGCCGATCGGCGACAGCACCGAAGTGTCGTTGTCCTCGGCCTGGCCGCACCCGCTGTTCGGCGGCAGCTTCCTGCCCAACCGGCGCGACATCAGTGCGCAGGGCTTCAACGCGCGCTGGTCGCTGTCGGCCTTGGCAACCAACGCCCAGGCACAGCTGCGCGCCAACCAGGCACCCGACGCACTGCAGGTCGACCTGGTCGATCCGGTCGATGTCTATACCCTGGCCGACCGCGCCAGCAAATACGGCCTGCTGTTCGTGCTACTCACCTTCACTGGCTTCGTGCTGCTCGAGCTGATCCGCAAGCTGAAGATCCACCCGGTGCAATACCTGCTGGTCGGGCTGGCGCTGGCGATCTTCTTCCTGCTGTTGTTCAGCCTGTCCGAGCACATCGCGTTTTGGCAGGCCTACCTCGTCTCGGCGGCGGCATGTATCGGCTTGCAGTTCTTCTACCTGGCCGGCGTGTTGCGTAGCCGTGCATTGGCGGCGGGGTTCGCAGTCTTGCTGACCGCGCTGTACGGCGTGCTCTACAGCCTGCTGGTCTCGGAAGACAACGCCTTGCTGATGGGCTCGCTGCTGCTGTTCGGCATCCTCGGCGCGGTGATGTGGTTGACCCGCCGGCTCGACTGGTACGCGCTCAACGACGAGTTGCGGTGAGCGCGATGCTGTCCTTGCCGAAATTGCAGCGCAGGGTCCGCCGGCTGCTGCCGGCGGGCCTGGAGATTCGGAGTTTGCTGCCGCCGATGGAGGCCGTGCGCTGGGAGAGCTCGCCGCTGTCGCGGCTGGCGTTGGGCGGGCGGCGGCGCGGCGTGTTGGGCCTGCGGCTGAGTGCCGCGTTCGCGGCCGATGTGCTGCGGCATGGACTGCGGATGGGGGAGGGCGGCGGCCCGCACGGCGCACCGCGCTATCTCGCCTGGCAATCCCTGCCGGCGCGCGGTGGCTACTGGTGCCGCAGCGAGGACGGCGATGTGGCGGTGCTGGTCGATGCGAAGGCAGGGGAGGCCTGGCTGTTCTGGCAGGACTTGGCCAGGGCGTGGTGAGCGTGATTGCCATCGCGCTGGGCGGCCTGCTCGCCTACCTCCTCATCCTGGCGGCGCTGGGCCTGTGCAATTGGCGCTGGTTCGCGATCGCGGCGCTTCAGCCCACATTGGCCTCGGCAGCGGTGTTGGGCGTCTATCTGCTGGCCCACGATCCACCGCCGCGCGGCGAGCTGTTCGCCGGCATCGAAGTCGCGCTGTGGTGGCTGTTGCAGGTGAGTCTGCTCGTCGCCTGCCTGCTGGCGGCCCTGCTGGCGGCACTGTCGCGGGGCATTCGCCGGCTATGGCGGCGTCGGTGCCGCCACCTGGCGCCGCCTCAATAGGTGTAGCGCAAGCGCAGCGACAACGCACGCGGATCGCCCAGCGCGACCGCGCGCGCCAGGCCGCCGGCGAAGTAGTCGTGGTCGAACAGGTTGCGCACGTTCAAGGCCAGGTCCCAGCGGTCGTGGCGATAGCCCAGCGCGGCATCGAGCACGACGTAGCCGGGGATGCGATAGCCATAGCTGGCGCGCGCGCCGGCCGCGCGCAGCCCCGCGCCCCAGTAGGCGCCGGAACTGCCGGCGCCCGGGTCGTAGCGCAGCCATAGCGAACCGCTGTGACGCGGCACGTTCGGCAAGCGATCGCCGAGCGTGCGCGGCTGGCTGCCGCCGTCGTCGCTGATGCGCGCATCGGTATACGCATAGCTGGCGTTGAGCCCGAACTGCCTGCCGAGTTCGGCCTGCACGCCGAGCTCGCCGCCGCGGCTGCGCTGGCCACCGATCGCTTCCATGAAGCCTTCGTGGCGGGGATCGGCCTGCAGCACGTCCTGCCGCTGCAGGTCGTAGATCGCGGCGCTCACCAGCGCATGCTCGCCGAGCGCGTACTTCGCGCCCAGCTCCCACTGCCGGCCGCGCTCGGGTTCGAACGGCCGGCCACCCGCGTCGACACCGGCGTTGGGCGTGAACGAGGTGGCGAACGACAGGTACGGCCGCAGCCCCGGCGCGACCTCGTACATCAGCGCCGCCGAACCGGTGGTGGCATTGTCGTCGTTGCGCTGTTGCTGCCCGCCCAGCCGGTCGTCGGTCTCGGTGCGGCTGCGGTCGTGGCGCAGGCCGAGCAGCAACTGCCAGTCCTCGCCCCACTGCAGCGTGTCGCGCAGGTAGAGGCCGGCGGAGGTGACGACGGACAAGGTGTCGCGGTTGCGGGTGTGGCTACAGGCCACCCCGGTGTAGACGGGCGCATAGACATCGAGCAGGCCCAGCCGGCAATTGTCCTGGGCGAACCACTCCCAGGTGCGGAAGGCATCCAGGCCGATGGTCAAGGTCTGTTGCAAGGCCGCCTCGCCGAAGCTGCGGGTGGCATGGGTGTCCTGGACCCAGGTGCGGCCGCCCCAGTGTTGGCGGCGCGCGCCGCGGCGCAGCGTGCGCTGGTCGGGCAACAGGGCTTCGTTGGTGGTCATCACGCCGTCCACCGCGGAGGACTGCCAGCGCAGCCCGTGATGCAGGCGCCAGCCGTTCTCGAAATGATGGTCGAGTTGCCAGCCCGCGCGCCACTGTTGGCCGTCGTAGGGCGACTGTGCCGGCTCGCCGATGAACAGGCTGCGGCGCAGCGGCCCGTTGCGATTGGGCAGTACCGCGCCCTGCAGCGGCAGCCCCTGCTGGCGGATGTACTGGCGTTGCTGGTAACTGGCGAGCAGCACGAAGTCCGTCGCTTCGCCCAGGGGCAGCGCCAGCGAAGGAGCGAGGAAGCGCTCGCGCGACCAGACGTAGTCGGTGGCGTCGTCGCTGTCCATGGCCAGGGCATCGATGCGCAACGCCGCACGGTCATTGCCGAGCGGCTGGTTGAGGTCGACCGCGGCCTGGCGCAATCCATGGCTGCCGAGGAGCGCCTCGACGCTGCCGGCGGCGCTCGCGCGCGGACGTTTGCTGACCAGATTGACCATGCCGCCCGGCTGGACCTGGCCGTACAGCAGCGAGGCCGGGCCCTTGATCACTTCGACCTGCGCCAGGCCGTGGGTCTGTTCGGCCATGCGGTTGCCGGCCGAGCTGCGCAGGCCGTCGAGGAATACCGAGTTCGAGGCGGTCTGGCCGCGGAGGATGAAATCGTCCCAGCCGCGCCGGCCGAAGGTGCCGCCGACCGCGCCGCCGGCATTCTGCAGCACCTCGTTGAGGCTGCGTACCTGCTGGCTGTCGAGCAGGCCGCGGCCGAGGACGTCGAGCGACATCGGCGTCTGCGCCAGCGGCAGCTCCGACTTGGTGGACAGTGCGGTGCTCGGCGGCAACAGCGTCCCGGTGCGCGCCTGGACCTGCACACGCGGCAATTCGGTAGGGGCGGCGGGCGGGGCGGCGGTGGCCGTGCAGGCGGCCAGGCAACCGGCCAGTGAGGCGCCGGCACGAAGAGTGAGCGGGAAAGACATTGAACGGGCCCAGCCACGAAGGGGCTCATAAACTAGATGCGAACCGCTCTCATTTGAACCGGATTACTGCATCGATTCGCAGCCTTGGCGCCGATCGCCGGGCGTGCTCCGGTAAAATCGACGCGATTCCCGCACCGCACCGAGCGTTCCATGAGCTGCCGCACCCGCTTCGCCCCCAGTCCCACCGGCTACCTGCACATCGGCGGCGCGCGCACGGCGCTGTATTGCTGGCTGGAGGCGCGCCATCGCGGCGGCGAGTTCGTCCTGCGCATCGAGGACACCGACCGCGAGCGCAGCACCCAGGCCGCCATCGACGCGATCCTCGAAGCGATGGCGTGGCTGGGCCTGGACTACGACGAAGGCCCGGTCTACCAGACCCAGCGCATCGAGCGCTACCGCGAGGTCGCCGAGCAGCTGCTCGCCGACGGCAAGGCCTACTACGCCTACGAAACCCGCGAGGAGCTCGACGCGATGCGCGAGGCGGCGATGGCGAGGCAGGAGAAGCCGCGCTACAACGGCGCCGCGCGCGAGCTCGGCCTGCCGCACCGCGACGATCCGAACCGGGTCATCCGCTTCAAGAACCCGCTCGATGGCGTGGTCGCCTTCGACGACCTGATCAAGGGCCGCATCGAGATCGCCAACAGCGAACTCGACGACATGGTGATCTTCCGCCCGGACGGCTACCCGACCTACAACTTCGCCGTGGTCGTGGACGACTGGGACATGGGCATCACCGAGGTCATCCGCGGCGACGACCACATCAACAACACCCCGCGCCAGATCAACATCTATGAAGCGCTGGGCGCGCCGGTGCCGAAGTTCGCGCACATGCCGATGATCCTCGACGAGCAGGGCGCCAAACTGTCCAAGCGCACCGGCGCGGCCGACGTCATGCAGTACAAGGACGCCGGCTACCTGCCGCACGCGCTGATCAACTACCTGGCGCGGCTGGGCTGGTCGCACGGCGACCAGGAGCTGTTCTCGCGCCAGGAGCTGATCGACCTGTTCAAGGTCGAGGACGTCAATTCCAAGGCCGCGCGCCTGGACATGGCCAAGCTTGGCTGGGTCAACCAGCACTATCTCAAGAGCGACGACCCAGCCACGATCGCCCCGCAGCTCGAATACCAGCTGCGCAAGCTCGACCTGTCGCTGGGCCGCGGTCCGGCCGCGGTCGACGTGGTCGTGGCCCTGCGCGACCGGGTGCAGACGCTGAAGGAGATGGCCGAACGCGCCGCGGTCTGGTACCGGCCGCTGGAGCATTACGACGGCGATGCGGTGGCCAAGCACCTCAAGCCCGCCGCCGAAGCGCCGCTGCTCAAGGCGCGCGAACTGCTGGCCGGGCTCGGCGAATGGAGCGTGGAGCGCGTGTCGCAGGCCTTGCACGATGCCGCCGCCGCACTGGAACTGGGCATGGGCAAGGTCGCCCAGCCGCTGCGCGTGGCCATTACCGGCACCCAGGTCAGCCCGGATATTTCCCATACGGTTTACCTGGCCGGGCACGACGAGGCCTTGAAACGCATCGACGCGGCGCTTATCAAGGTACGCACGGCCGTCTGAGCCGCGCCTCCACCAACCCGGGACCCTCCATGGCCGCCAAGCACGCCTGCACCGACCCGCACCACCACGTCCACAACGCCGACGCGTTCGTGGCCGCCGTGGAGCGCGCGAGCGCCGAGCGCGGCCTGCGCCTGACCCCCATCCGCGCCAACGTGCTGCGGCTGATCGCCGATGCCGGCAAGCCGGTCAAGGCCTACGAACTGCTGGAGTGGGTGCGCGAAGGCAAGAGCGTCGGCGCCGACGCCCCGCCCACGGTGTACCGCGCGCTGGACTTCCTGATGGCCAATGGCTTCGTGCACAAGCTCGAATCGGTCAACGCCTTCGTCGCCTGTCACCATCCCAACAGCAGCCAGCATTCGGTGCCGTTCCTGATCTGCGACCGTTGCCACAGCGCGGTGGAGCTGGAAGACCGCGACGTCGTTGCCCAGCTCGATGCCCGCGCCAAGGCCCTGGGCTTCCAGCCACAGGCGCAGACGCTGGAAGTGCACGGGCTGTGCGCCAAGTGCGCGGCGGCGGCCTGACGCAGCGCATCGCATGGAGGCCGGACAGCCGGCGCGGTACGTCTCGGGGCGGCTCTGTCTGGATGCACTGTAGGAGCGGCTTCAGCTGCGACTGCCATCTGACAGATCGCGGCTCCGCTCGTCGGGGCTGAAGCCCCTCCCACAATTTCTCCAGCAGGCATTGCGCGGAGCCGGTTCTCCAACAGGCATTGCATGGGACCTGCTGGGTGCACTGTGGGAGCGGCTTCAGCCGCGACTGCCATCTGACAGATCGCGACTCCGCTTGTCGGGGCTGAAGCCCCTCCCACAATTTCTCCAGCAGGCATCGCATGGGGCCGGTTCTCCAACAGGCATTGCATGGGACCTGCTGGGTGCACTGTAGGAGCGGCTTCAGCCGCGACCGCCATCTGACAGATCGCGACGCCGCTCGTCGGGGCTGAAGCCCCTCCTACAATTTCTCCGACAGGCATCGCGCGAACTGTCTGGGTGCACTGTAGGAGCGGCTTCAGCCACGACTGCCATCTGACAGATCGCGACTCCGCTTGTCGGGGCTGAAGCCCCTCCTACAATTTCTCCGACAGGCATCGCGCGAACTGCCTGGGTGCACTGTAGGAGCGGCTTCAGCCGCGACCGCCATCTGACAGATCGCGACTCCGTTCGTTCGAGGCCAAAGCCCCTCCCACAGCTTCCCGCCTTTGCTTACGCCACCTGCCGCGCCTCCGCGCGCAACCGCTTGGCCGCCTGCACCATCGCTTGCAGAGCGGTCTCTGCCTCGGCCCAGCCGCGCGTCTTCAATCCGCAATCCGGGTTCACCCACAGTTGTTCCGGCGCCAGCACGTCGCGCGCGCGTTCCAGCAGGCCGAGCATGTCGGCTACCGGCGGCACGCGCGGCGAGTGGATGTCGTACACGCCCGGGCCGATCGCATTCGGGTAGCGGAAGCGGACGAAGGCGTCGAGCAGCTCCATGCGCGAGCGCGAGGTCTCGATCGAGATCACGTCCGCATCCAGCGCCGCGACCGCCTCGATGATGTCGTTGAACTCGGAATAGCACATGTGGGTGTGGATCTGGGTGCCGTCGCGCACGCCGCAGGAGGCGATGCGGAAGCTCTCCACCGCCCATTGCAGATAAGCCGGCCAGTCGCCGCGGCGCAGCGGCAGGCCTTCGCGCAGCGCCGGTTCGTCGATCTGGATGACGGCGATGCCGGCTGCCTCCAGGTCGCGGACCTCGTCGCGCAGGGCCAGGGCGATCTGCCGGCAGGTGCGCGCGCGTTCCTGGTCGTCGCGCACGAACGACCATTGCAGGATCGTCACCGGGCCGGTCAGCATGCCCTTCATCGGCCGGCTCGTCAGCGACTGCGCGTATTGCGACCAGCGCACCGTCATCGGTTCGGGTCTGGCGACGTCGCCGTAGATGATCGGCGGCTTGACGCAGCGCGAGCCGTAGCTCTGCACCCAGCCGTGGCCGGTGAAGGCGAAGCCGTCCAGGCGCTCGCCGAAGTATTCGACCATGTCGTTGCGCTCGAACTCGCCGTGCACCAGCACGTCCAGGCCGATCTGCTCCTGCACCCGCACGCAATGTTCGATCTGCGCGGCGATGAAGGCGTCGTAGCCGGCGGGGTCCAGCTTGCCGGAGAGGAAGCGGGCGCGGGCCTGGCGCACTTCTGGGGTCTGCGGGAACGAGCCTATCGTGGTGGTCGGATACAGCGGCAGCTGCAGCTGCGCCTGCTGCAGCTCGGCGCGTTCGGCATGCGGCCGCGGGCGCTGCGTGGCGTTGCCATCCAGCGCGGCCTCGCGCCGCGCGACTTCCGGGCGGTGCACGCGTGCGGATTGGCGGCGGTTGTCCTGCGCGGCGCGAGATGCCTGCAGGGAGGTCTCGCCGGCGCGACCGTCGAGCAGTTCGGCCAGGCTACGCAGCTCCTGCAGCTTCTGCCGGGCGAAGGCCAGCCAGCTGCGCAGCTCGGGGTCGAGCGATTTCTCCTGGGCCAGGTCCACCGGTACGTGCAGCAGCGAGCACGAGGCCGACAGCCACAGGCGATCGTGGCCGAGGTGGCCCTGGGCGTAGCGCGCCAGGGTCAGCGCTTCGTCCAGCCGCGCGCGCCAGATGTTGCGGCCGTCGATGATGCCGGCCGAGAGCACGCGGTCCGCCGGCAGGGCGCGCAGGACGGCGTCGAGTTGGGCGCGGCCGCGGACCAGGTCCACGTGCAGGCCGTGCGCGGGCAGCGAGGCGGCCAGGGCGAGGTTGTCGCCCAGCGCGCCGAAGTAGGTCGCCAGCAGCAGCTTCGGCGTGGTGGCGGCGGCCAGTTGCGCATAGGCGTGGGAGAACGCCTGCCGGGTCGCGTCGTCGAGGTCCAGCACCAGTGCCGGCTCGTCGAGTTGCACCCAGGGTGCGCCGGCGGCCCGCAGTTCGCCCAGCAGCTCGGCGTACAACGGCAGCAGGGCATCGAGCAGGTCGAGCCGGTCGCTGCCATCGGTGGTTTTGGACAGTAGCAGGAAGCTCACCGGGCCCAGCAGCACCGGGCGCGTCTCGATGCCGAGCGCCTTGGCCTCGCGGTATTCGTCGAGCGCTTTATGGCTGCGCAGCGAGAAGCGCTGGCCAGCATGCAGCTCCGGCACCAGGTAGTGGTAATTGGTGTCGAACCACTTGGTCATTTCCAGTGCGTGCACATCGATGCCGTCGGCCTGATGGCCGCGTGCCATGGCGAAGTAGGCGGCGAGAGGGTCGCCCTGCAGCAGCGGCCGGTAGCGTTCGGGAATCGCGTCGAAGGCGAAGGCGGTGTCGAGGACGTGGTCGTACAGGCTGAAGTCGTTGCTGGGTGGCACATCCACCCCGGCATCGACCTGCAGTTGCCAATGCGCAGCGCGCAGCTGGCGGGCCTGCGCGCGCAGGGTGTCGGCGTCGGTGTCGCCACGCCAGTGGCTTTCCAATGCCTGCTTGAGCTCGCGCCGCGCACCGATGCGCGGGAAGCCGAGGTGGGTCACGATGGTCATGTTGTGTGGATCCTCATTGCGGTGGGCAGTGAGGAACGAAGGAACCGCAAGGCCGCCCGCGCTCGCGCGCGTCGCCCTGCCAGCGACCTTCGCCCCCGCGGGCGAACCGGTGCCACGGGCAGGGCGGAAGGCCGCGCGCGGCAGGGCCGGGCACGGGCTCCCGCCGCCCCCGCGGGCGCCAGGTCGAAACGGTGGCCGAGGCCACCGGCGCAGGCCGGTATTCGGGCTGATGGACAGGGCCATGCCGGTGGGCATGGCGGGCCTAGTGCCCGCCGCTTCCCAGGCCCGAAGGCCCAGTGCATATGGCGGGGGTCGTTTCCATTCACCGCTGCGGGGCAGCTCCGGAATGGGCTGGCGAGCCAGCCGTCACCGGATTCCCGATTAAATCCATCGCTTCATTGGGATGAAGCGATGGATACCTGCGCGAAGTGAAAGGTAGGCGGGTTTGGCGGCCGCGTCAATGTGGGCTGCGGATTGCACGCCTGCTTGACGGGTCCTTGATGCCCCGCCAGCGCGAGGCTTGCTATAAGCCGCCGAACCCTTCGGAGGAACGGCCATGGAAACGCAGGAACTGCATCGCGGGCGCCTCATCGACCACGTGCACCTGGTGGTGCGCGACCTGCCGGCCACCCGGCGCTTCTACCAGGCGGTCTTCGATTCCCTCGGCGTGCCGATCGGCGGCGAGGGCGAGGGCTTCTTCTGGGCCGACGAACTGTTCGTCTCGACCGCCGACAGCAAGGCCGCACTCGGTGAATTGACCGGCCGCCACCACCTCGCCTTCCAGGCCCGTGACCGCGCCGCCGTCGATGCTTTCCACAAAGCCGTGCTGACCGCCGGTGGCCGCGACAACGGCGCGCCGGGCGAGCGTCCCTATCATCCGGGTTACTACGCAGCGTTCGCGCTCGATCCGGATGGCAACAACATCGAGGCGGTGTACCACGGCCCGGCCCAGCGCAGCGCCGACTCGGTGGTGGTGCGGTTTTAGGCGGAGCTGAAAGCGGAGCAGGGGAGGAGATGCACGCTGCATGCGAAATAACGCATGGGCGAAGTTACTTAGGACTCCTACGCTGTATCCATGAACTTCGCCGCAGCACCGACTCACGCGCAGCCCGCCATCGCCCTTGAACAACTGGCTGCGCTGGTGCGTGCGCAGTCGTGGCGCAGCGCCGGCACGCCCTCGCTGTCACCGACCCAGGCGGCCGTGCTGCGCATGCTGCACGCGGCGCCCGAAGGCTTGCGCGCCGGGCGCATGGCGGCGCGGCTGGCAGTATCGCCCGCCAGCCTCAGCGACAGCCTGCGCACGCTGGCGGCCAAGGGCTGGCTGGTGCGCCTGGCCGATGCGCAAGATCGCCGTGCGTCGCGCTGGTGCCTGACGGCGGCGGGCAAGCCACTCGCGCAGCAACTGGCCGCGCCCAGCATCGGCGCGGCATTGCTGATGGAGGGCCTGGATGCCGACGACCTCGGTGCGCTGCTGCGCGTCACCCAGTTGGTGGTGGCGCAGGCGCAGCGGCAAGGGCTGGCCGATGGCCTGCGCACCTGCCTGGGCTGCGGCCACTTCCGTCCCTACGCCAGTGGCGAGCGCAGCGCGCCGCACCTGTGCGATTTCACCGGCCAGCCCTTCGGCGATCCGCAGCTGCGCGTGGATTGTCCGGAGCAGGTGCCGGCGCCGATTCCCGCATCGGCCGCAAGCGAATTGCGCTTTCGGCAACGCCATCCGCCGCCGGCGGATTGAGGGGGCGGCGCCCGACTGGCATCGGACGCCGCCCGTTCCCTCACCTACCCCGAGTACGTCCCCGTACGCGAGCAAGCAAGAGGATTTGATCATGCGCCAGAAAGTCGTTTTCTATCACGCCGGTTGCCCGGTCTGCATCGATGCCGAGCAGCAGTTGGGCACGGCGCTGGATCCGCAGCGCTTCGAGGTCGAAGTGGTGCATTTCGGCAACACGCCGCAGCGCCTCGGCGAAGCCGAGCGGGCGGGCGTGCGGTCCGTGCCCGCCCTGGTGTTCGATGGCCTGCCGCCATTGCACATCAACTTCGGCGCGGCGTTGGCCGACCTGAAGGCCTGAGTCCCGCGCCATTCCAGCCCCCTCCCGCCGGCGGGAGCGGGGTTGGGATGGCGCCGGCAGGCCACCCGGCCGCGCGCAAGTGCGGTCCTGCGGCTGCGGGTCAGCCGGGTTCCGGTGCGCGCCGGGGCGGTTCCGTCCCCGCATTGCCTGCTTTCGTCGCGCACCGGTTGCCCAGCGGGGCGCGCTTGTTCAGATTCCGCGGCGACCTGAAGGGAGTCGCGCGCATGAAGCACGGTCTTGCTCTACTCGCCGCCGGCCTGGTGCTGCTGGTGGGCGCCTTGCTGGTGGCGCATCCGCCGCTGTCCCTGGCAACGGACGCCGGCACCTGCCTGGCGCACGCCGCGGCGGCCGTACGCGCCGGCAACGATTGCGCTTCGCTGTTGCCGGCAGCCATGCCATTGGGCGATGGGGTACCCGGGATGGCGCTGATCTTCCTGCTTGGCGGTATCGCCGCGCTGGCCGGCGGCATCGTCGCGTTGCGCGTGGCTTGTCCGCCGATGCATGCGCGCCATGGGTGGGGGAGGGATTGAGGAGTTGCGCGGGTTTGGGCGGTTTGGTTCGTTGGCTTACGGTCGGGGCCCCGCCCCGGTGGGTAGGGGCTTTGCGGTGTCGACAGACGTCCCTGTCTGTCGCCACCGCAAAGCCCCTCCCCGTCGGGACGGGGCCCCCCACCGCAAGCCGCCACACCGCACCGCCCACACCCGCGCAACACCTCAATAACCCCCTCCCCGACACCCCCCAAAAACTCCACGCAGCCAGCGAAGAACCATAAAAAGGCCGCCCCTTCCGGGGCGGCCTGCCGACGCACACGACGAGGAGGAAGCGTCAGAAGAACAAACGCACGCCGAAGGTGGCGTTGCGACCCGGCAGCATCACGTCGTCCTTGAGGAACGAGGTGTGCACGCGGGCTTCCTGGTTGGTGAGGTTGTTGCCATCCAGGAACACTTCCCACGCGGTGCTGCCGCTGTCGAGGTGATAGGCCACGTGGGCATCGACCATGGTGTAGCCGGCGGTCGGCGTTTCGCCCTCGGCCACTTTGTCCTGCTTGGCGTAGCGGGTGGCGCCCAGCGAGGCGCGCCAGCGTTCGGCTTCCCAGCGGAACTGCGCGCCGAAACGCGACGGTGCGATGCGCGGCAGGTTGCCGCCCTGGTCAAGCCGCGCGCGCACGGTGTCGCCGAATACGTGCAGGTCCCAGGCGCCGGTGTCGTTGTTGGCCAGGTGGAAAGTGGCCTCGCCTTCGAAGCCGTGGAAGATCGCGTCGGCCTGCGACCACTGGCGGATCGGCAGATATTCGTCTTCTTCGTCGAAGTACCACTGGCCGCCGGTGTCGGTGAGGTAGATGAAGTCGTTGTAGCGGTTGTAGTACGCCGATACTTTCGCGTCGACCCAGTCGTTCTGGTAGTTCAGGCCCAGCTCGGCCTGGTTGGCCGCTTCCTTCTTCAGGTCGGGGTTGCCGATCTCGTAGGACAGGGTGGCGATGTGCGGACCGTCGGCGAACAATTCTTCCTCGGCCGGTGCGCGCTCGGCGTGGTCGAGGTTGGCGGTCAGGCGCCACTGTTCGTTGAAACGCCAGCCGCCGCTCAGCGAGACGCTGGCCGGGTGGAATTCGGGCGACAGGCCGGTGACGGTGTCGTACTTCACCTGGTCCACGCGCGCGCCGATATCGGCCTGCAGGCGGCCCCACTTGTTGCGCGCCACGCCGAATACGCCGACCGACTGGGTGTCGGTCTTCGGCACGAAGGCTTCCTCGCCCACGGCGGAGAAGGTCGAGTCGCTGCCCTGCGCGCCGAAGGCGGTTTCCCAGCCGCCGCCGAAGGCGAACGAGGCCTCCACGCGGCCCTCGTTGGCGCGCTTGTTGAAGATCGTGCCCGGTTCGTCGCCTTCCCACTCGGTATGGGTGTAGTCGGTGTGGCCGAAGCTGTAGCGCAGGCCGCTGCCTTCGCCGAACGGGTCGTTGAGGCCGCCCTTCAGTTCGTAGCGGTCCTGTTTCATGTCCAGCCACACGCCGCGCTCGCCAGCGGCAAGGTCGCCGGGCTCGCCGGGGTTGCCGTAGGTGTCGCGGAAGCGCGAGACCGACACGCCGACGAAGCCCCAATCGCCTGACAGGGAGGCGCCTACCGCGCCGGACTTGCCGTCGACGAAGCTGTTGGCCTGGCGGCCGCGCGGGGTGTCGTAGTCGTTGAGGTTGCGGTACACGCCGTCGGCATGGATCGACAGGCCCGAGCCGTTGCCGGCGTCGAGGCGGAACATGTCGGTGTTGCCACTCTTGTCGCCGGCATCGAAGCGCACTTCGGCGCGGCCGCTGACACCGTCGACCGGGGTCTCGGCGATGCGTCCGTCCACCACGTTGACCACGCCGCCGATCGCGCCGGAGCCGTAGAGCAGGGTCGAGGGGCCCTTGAGCACTTCGATCTGGTCGGCGAGGAAGGGCTCGATCGCCGGCGAGTGGTCCTGGCTCACGGTGGAAACGTCCTGCGTGGCCAGGCCGCCGCTGACGATGGCCACGCGCGGGCCGTCCATGCCGCGGATGATCGGCCGGCCCACGCCGGGCCCGAAGTTGGAGCTCTGCACGCCGGGCAGGCCAGCCACGGTTTCGCCCAGGCTGGCGCCGCGGGCTTCGTCGAGGCGCTCGCCGGCCAGCACTTCCACCGGGCGGCTCAGTTCCGAGGCGGTGCCGCCGAGCGGGCTGGCGGTCACGGTGACGGCGTCCAGATCCTTGACGTGGCGGCCGCTGGCGGTGCCGTTGTCATGGCGCGAGTCGGTGCTCGGCGGGTCGTCCGCGGCAGGCGCTTCGTCGGCGGCCAGGGCCAGGGCGGGGGAGAGCAGCAGGGCGGCGAGCGCCAGGCATAGCGGAGTACGGCGAGTAGGGAGGATCGAGGACATGGGGGCTTCTGTTGTTATGTTGTATCAGTGGCCGGGCACGGCGAAGGTTTGGAGCGTGTGCCGGGGCGGAAGTTCAGGGGCGGGGAAGGGCCGGTGCTGCGATGTCGGAAATGTTATATTATTCCACCTCCCGATGCGTCCCCTGCTGGAAGTCATGGCTCCCCCCACTCCGATGCGCGCATTGCTCGACCGTTTCGGCGCTACCGGCTCGTTGCTGTGCGCGGTGCATTGCGCCGTGCTGCCGCTGCTGCTGGCGCTGGCACCCTCGCTGGGGTTGTCGGTGTGGCTGGGCGATGGCGTCGAACGCGCCGTGGTGATGTTCGTGACCCTGCTCGGGCTGTTCAGCCTGGTGCTCGGCTATCGCCGCCACCGCGCCTGGCGCGCGCTGGGCCTGCTGCTGCCCGGCCTGCTGCTGCTGTGGGGCGGCCTGCTGTATGCGCCTCTGCACCACTCGCTGTTGCCGCATGCGGTGGTGATGACCTTTGGCGGCGCCCTGGTCGGCGTCGCCCACCTGGTGAACCTGCGCCTGACCCATGGCCATGTTCACGATGCCAGCTGCGCGCACTAAGGGGCGACGTGGTAGGCTTGCCGCCCTCGCGCGAGCGCCATGTTGCGGCGCCGCGCCGGATCCGTGCCTGCACGGGCATCATGCAAACACATTCAGGAGTTGACGATCATGGGTAAGGGTGACCGCAAGACCGCCAAGGGCAAGCGCTACAACGCCAGCTACGGCAATTCGCGCAGCCACAGCGTGAGCAAGGTGGCCGTGGGCGCCGCCGCGCCGGTCGCCAAGAAGACCGCGGCCAAGGCCCCGGCAAAGAAGGCCGTGGCGAAGAAGACGGTCGCCAAGGCCGGCTGATCGGTTCGGCCTGCGGGCCGGATCGGAGCGAATGAAGAACGCGGCGCTTGCGCCGCGTTTTTCTTTTTCAGGCGGGCGGCGATGGCCGCAGCAACAGCTCGGCCAATCCGCGGTAGATCGGTACCCGGCAGACCAGCCCCGACATCGCGCGGGCGAGCAGTGCCGTGGTCAGGATCGGCAGCAACAGGCTGCTGCTGTCGGTCAGCTCAAGCGAAATCACTGCCGAGGTCAGCGGCGCCTGCGTGACGCCGGTCAAGTAGGCGCACATCCCCAGCAGCACGAAGGTGCGCGGATCCACGCCAGGCATCAGCGCGGCGAGGTTGTGGCCCAGACCTGCGCCTACCGCCAGGGCCGGTGAGAACAGCCCGCCGGGAATGCCGGCGACATACGACACCAGATTGGCGAGCAGTTTCATCAAGCCAAACTCATGGCCAACGATCGGCTGCCCTTGCACCAGCCCGCGCGCCTGTTCGTAGCCCGTGCCGAAGGCGCCGGGACCAAATGCCGTGGCCAGCGCAACCAGCGCCAGCCCGCACAGCACGGCCAGCCAGATGGGGCGCCGTTGCCGCAGCCGGCCCAACCAGCGCGGCCGGCCAGCGGCGCTGGCCAGCACAACGCGGCTGAAAGCACCGCCGAGCAATCCGCCGGCAATGGCGCACAGCGGGATCGCCAACCACGCCTGGCCCAACGGCAAGCCGGCCGGCACCCTGCCGAAGTAGATGTAGTTGCCCAGCAAACCGAGCGAGACGACGCCGCCAACGATCACCGCGGTCAGCAGCGTGCCGGAGAAGCGATGTTCGAAGCGGCCGCTGAGCTCCTCGATCGCGAACACCACGCCAGCCAGCGGCGTGTTGAACGCAGCCGCGATTCCGGCCGCGCCACCAGCCAGCAGGAAATGGCCCAGCTCACGCGGATCAGTAAAGCCGAACCGGCGCCCGATCACATACATCAGGCTGGCGCCGACATGTACCGTCGGCCCCTCGCGGCCCACAGAGGCACCGCCAAGCAGTGACAGCGTCGTCAGCAACAGCTTGCCGCCCGACACGCGCAAGGACAGGTTGCGCTCGCGAAAGCCAGCATCCGGCGTTTCCAGCGCGGCGATTACCTGAGGAATGCCACTGCCGCGCGTCGGCCGCAGCGCGCCATGGGTAGCCCAGGCCAGCAGCCCGAAGACGCTGGGCGTCAGCAACCAGGCCGACCACGGCGCCGCTTCGACGCAGTGGCGGAACACCGCGAAGGCGGCGTCGCTGGCTTTGGCGAACACGATCGCGACCAGCGCCACGGCCACCGCGCCGCCCCACAGGGCCATGCGACGGCGCCAACCTTCGCCGGAAAAGAGGGGATGGGAGGAACCAGGCATCAAAGGGATAATGACATGAGCCGGCGAAGTCCTTGTCGAGACCTCATGGCTGCGGCGCTCGCAGTGCCGGCCGCAGCGTGCGCGCGTCGCCATCGTTGGCGGCCGGGGCGATGCCGAGCAACTGCACCAGCAAGGGATAGAGGTCGACGTTGTCGAACGGCGGCAAGGTCGCGCCGCTGACGAAGCTGGGCCCGCGGGCCACGAACACCGCCCGCATCGACGGCAGCGCCGGGTCGTAGCCGTGCGAACCGCGCACGTGGCCTGCCTGGCGCACCGGCACCTGCTCGGCCGGCAGGGCATCGAAGCCCTCGTGCATCTGGCAGATGATCGGCGGCACGCGCGGATGGCTGCCGTAGTGCCAACGCGCCGGCAGTTCCGCCTTGCGCCAGCAGTCGTAGTCGTCGTGCGCGCCGAGCAGGCGCGCTTCGGCCGCCTGTTCCTGTCCCGGCAACGGCGCGATGCCAATCGACTGGCCGATCGACACTACCTTGGCCTCGGCCATCGGCACCATGTCCTCGACCGCGATCACCTGCTGCGGCGGCACGGTGGCCATGCCGTGGTCGGAGACGATGACGATGTCGGTGCGCTCCAGCCGGCCGCTGCGGCGCAGGCGCTCGACCAGTTCGCCAATCGCCTTGTCGACCGTCGCGATCGCCTGCCGGTACTCGGCCGATTGCGGGCCGAAGTCATGGCCGGCCTTGTCGACCTGTTCGAAGTACAGCGCGGCCAGGGTGACCGGCCGACGCGGATCCTGCAGCCAGCCGGCGACCTGCAACGCGCGCGCATGCGCCGGGACATGCTCGTCGTAGCGCTGCCAGTGGGTCGGCCGCACGCCGCCGATCGCCGCCTCGCTGCCCGGCCATGACCACGTGGCGCTGCGCAAGCCTGCCTTTTCCGCACCGGCCCAGATCGGCTCGCCGCCCCACCAGCGCGCATCGCCGACCGCCTCGGAATTGCTCACCTTGAAGCCGCCGAGTTCGGCATCTTCCATCGTGTTGTGGATGATGCCGTGGTGGTCCGGGCGCAGGCCGGTGACCAGGGTGTAGTGGTTGGGAAAGGTGAGCGCGGGATACGAGGGGTTCATCCACTGCGCGCGCACGCCCTGTGCCGCCAGCCGCGATAGCGTCGGCGTGATGCCCCAGTCCAGTGCGTCGGCGCGCAGGCCGTCGATGGAGATCAGCAGCAGTTGCGGGCGCGCAGCAGCGGGAGTGACGGCGGCGGAGGTGGCGCAAGCGGCCGGCAGTAGCGCCAGCAGCGCCGCGAAGGCGAGGCGGAGTCGGGTCATCGCGCCATTCTAGGGCGGCGCGATGACCCGGCGAAGACACGATCCGGCGGTTGGCCTCAGGCGGCAAACAGGTCGAGCGGCTGCATCTGCGCGACCGCCGCGGCGCCCTCGCGCCGCAACAGCGCCAGCTTCGTCGGCAGGCCGCCGCCGAAGCCGGTCAGCGAGCCGTCGGCACCGATGACGCGATGGCAGGGCAGCACGATCGGCAGCGGGTTGCGCCCGTTCGCCGCGCCGACCGCGCGCATCGCGCCCGGCTTGCCGATGCGCGCGGCCAGTTGCGCATAGGTCCAGGTCTGGCCGAACGGAATCTCGGCGAGCGTGTGCCAGACCTGCTGCTGGAACGCCGTGCCCACGGGCCGCAAGGGCAGGTCGAAAGCATCGCGCCGGCCGGCGAGGAAGTCGAGCAACTGGGCGCGCGCCGCGGCCACCAGCGCAAAGTCCGGATCGTGCAGCCAGTCGGCGCGGCCGCGTGCCTCGTGGCGGTTTTCGGCGAACAGGACGTGGCGCACGCCCTGGTCGTCGGCGGCGACGGTGAGCGGGCCGATGGCGGTGTCGAAGCGATCGTAGCGAAGCGGGTTCATGCGGCTTTCTCCTTCTTTGCATCGTCGGCCAGGTGCCACAGCTGCAGCACGGCATAGCTGCGCCAGGGCCGCCAGGCTTGCGACCTGAGTTCGGTCTGGCGCTCGTTGAGCCGGCCGGGCGCGCCCAGCACCTGTTGCAGGATGAGGTCGCCCGCGGGAAAGGCGTCGGGCAGGCCGAGCGCGCGCATGGCGATGTAGTGCGCCGTCCAGCGGCCGATACCCGGCAGTGCGGTGCACTGGGCGACGAAATCGTCCAGGCGCTGGCCGGCGCCGAAGCGCAGGCGGCCGTCCAGGCAGGCCGTGGCCAGCGCCCGCAGCGTGGCGGCGCGGCTGCGTGGCAGGCCCAGTGTTTCCAGCGGTGCGTCGTGGAGTTGCTGCGGCGTCGGGAAGACGCGGTCCAGCCCGGCCGGCATGCCCGCGCGGCGGCCGCCGTGGCGTTCGACCAGGCGCGCGGCCAGCGTCGTGGCGCCGGCCACGCTGACCTGTTGGCCGAGGATCGCGCGCACCGCGGTTTCGAAGCCGTCCCAGCCTCCAGGCACGCGCAGCCCGGGGCGGCGCGCGATGGCCTCGGCCAGCAGCGGTTCCTGCACGAGCGTGGCGTGCACCGCCTGCAGGTCGGCATCCAGATCGAACAGCCGCCGCGTCCTGCGCACGATGTCCGGGATCGCACGCGGATCGGTGTGGCCGATCCGCAGCAGCAGTTCGTCGCGCTGCGGCGAGGCCTGGACGTGCACCAGCGTCGATGCCTGCGGCGGCCCGACCACGCGCGTATAGCCCTGCGCATCGATCCGCTCCAGGCCCGGGATCGCGCGCCGCTGCAGGAAGCCGAGCATGTGCGCGACATCCAGCGGCGGGCGGTAACCCAGGCGCAGCGTGAGCTCGCCGCCGGCCACTTCCTCGCGCTGGCGGCGCAGCGCGCTCGGCGGCATGCCGCAGCCTTCCAGGAACGCGGCGTTGAAGCGGCGCAGGCTGTTGAAGCCGGCAGCCAGCGCGACCTGGGTCACCGGCAAGGCGGTTTCGGTGAGCAACTGTTTGGCCAGCAGCAAACGGCGCGTGGCGTGGACCTGCGCCGGCGTCGCGCCGAGGTGCTGCAGGAAGCGCCGTTGCAATTGGCGTGCGCCCAAGCCGACTTCGGCGGCGAGCGTTTCGACGCTGGCTTCCTGCAACGTGCCCTCGGCGATCAGCGCCAGCGCGCGCCGCACCGCGTCGTCGCCGGCTGGCTGCTGCGCCTGCGGCGACAGCTCCGGGCGGCAGCGCAGGCAGGGCCGGTAACCGGCGGCGCTCGCGGCGGCCGCGCTGGGGTAGTAGGTGACATTGCGCGGCTTCGGCGGCGGCGCCGGGCATACCGGGCGGCAATAGATGCCGGTGCTGCGCACGGCGGTGAAGAACACGCCGTCGAAACGGGCGTCGCGGGCGAGGCGGGCGCGTTCGCAGATCGCCGGATCGGGCAGGGGCGCATGCAAGGACATGGCGCCAGTCTAGACCCGTCCCCGGGGCCCGACTGGCCGTTTTCGGACAGGTATGCGAAGCCGGCCATCGCAGCAGGTTGCCGCGGGTTCATCGGCCATGGCGGATCGGCCCCGGGTTCGGCCTAGACTGGCGCTTGGTCCCTGCCCGAACCGTTCCTCATGCACAAGCTGTCCTGGTTGTTCGCCTGTTGCCTGACGCTCTGTGCCTGCGGTGTGCAGCCACCGGGCACGACCAGTGCGGACGCCGGCAACGTGCAGCGCTCGGCCAACGATGGCGACCACCTGGTGTCCGTGGACAGCGCCGAGGCCGCCGCTTCGCCGCCGCCGCGCTCGCGTGCCCAGCGCGAGGACCCGGACGCGCCGTGGCCCGAGGCGACGCTCGGCCTCGGCAAGGCCTGGATCAGCTGCGCCACCGACTACACCGCCGAACAGGGCGACGGCGTCGCGCTGGCCGCGCTGGACCGCGACAGCGTGCGCACCACGCTGTGGCCGTGCCGCGACACCCGCCTGTTGCGGGTGCGCTACGAAGGCAAGATCGACAGCGGCTTTGCCGAACTGGCCTGGCGCCTGGCCGCGATCGCCGACGAACTGGACCTGCACCGGCGCATCCTCGACCTGGATTCCAGTGGTGGCCAGGTCGAAGCGGCGATCCGCGCCGGCGATGCCATCGGCGAGGCCAACTGGACCATCTGGGTACGCGAAGGCTCCATCTGCCACAGCGCCTGCGTGTTCGTGCTGGCCGCCGGCGACAACCGCCTGATCGCCGGCAAGGTCGGCATCCACCGGATGATGCGCATCAGCTCGCACGCGACCTCGCGCGCGGAACTCAATCGCGAACTGCACGAGGTCTACGGCAACGTCAAGGACTACCTCGAGCGCAACGGCGTGGCCGTGGCCGCCGCCGACCTGATGATGACCGTGCCCAACCGCAGCCTGCGCCTGCTGTCGCCCGAAGAGCTCAAGGAATATGGCCTGGACGGCACCAACGCGGTGCAGGACGACCTCGAGCGCATCCGCCAGATGCGCAAGTGCGGCGACGATTTCGTGCGCCGCAAGGATGCCTTCCTGGTCGCCTTCGACCAATCTTGCAAGGCGGTGGGCGCCGACCTGGAAGCGGTCAACGCCTGCGGCCAATCGCTCAAGCAGCGCTATGGCTTTCCCGACGCGACCTGCCCGGACGAGAGCCCGCTGGCGGAGAACGATCCCAGCGACCTGGGGCTGCCCAAGCCGCCGCCTTCCGACGCCACCGCGCGGCTGTAGCCGCTTCACGCCAGGCGCACCGGCCATTGCCGCATAGTCCCAGCCGAACAGGAGGGGGCGCATGCAAGGAAAAACCCGCGGCATCATCCGTGCCTATCTGCCACCGGTCTTGTGGGTGGCGGGCGGCTTCTTGCTGGCCGAACTGCTGCGTTGGCTGGCCGTCGGCACGTCCTGGCATTGGCTGGCCACATTGGCGACCTGGCTCAGCCTGGCGGCGTTGCTGGCGGCCACCGCGCGTGCGCTGTGGGTGAGCTGGCGCATCTGGCGCAGCCATGCGGTGCCGCCCGCCGCCAGTGAAAACCAGTGACAAACCGTGAATGCGGCCCGGCAGGGCCTGACGTAGACTCCTCCGCGCCGATCGCGGTGAACTCAAGGATCGATCCAGCCATGCGTTATGCCTCCCTGTTTGCAATGTCCCTTGGCCTGCTCTGCGCGGCTGCCGCGCCGGCCTTCGGCCAGCAGGCCACGGCACCGGCCGCGCGCCCGGCCGCACCGCCGCCGCCGCAACAACCGGCGCAACCGGCGCTGACCCCGGCGCAGCAGGCGGAATTGGCCAAGCAGAACGCGGAAATGATCCAGGCCGCGCAGCGGGTGCTGCAGATGGTCGATGCCGGCCAGTTGCCGCAGCTGTGGGATGGCGCCTCGGCGGTGGCCAAGCGCGCGGTGACGCGCGACAACTTCGCCAGCCAGGTCGCCGCGCAGCGCAAGCGCCTGGGCGCCGTCGCCGGCCGCGGCGCGGCCGCCGTCACCCGCGTGCGCTACAACGCCGGTGCCTCCGTGCCGGAAGGCCTGTACGTGAGTGTCAGCTTCCCGACCCGTTTTGCCAACGCACCGCAGCCGGTGCGCGAGCTGGTGTCGTTCCGGCTCGACGAAGACAGGATCTGGCGCCTGGCCGGCTACAGCCTGCCGGACGCCAAGTAAGTCCACGCGTGCCGCGCCCGGTTCGCGGCGGGAGAAGCAACGATGAGCATCGAGATGCGCATGCTGGCCTGGGCCATGGTCCTGGGCCTGGTGCAACTGTTGTTGGCCGCCACCAGCATGACCATGCAGCGCGGTTCCAGGTGGAACGCCAGCGCCCGCGACGGCACGCCGGCGCCGTTGACCGGCGTGGCCGGGCGCTTCGACCGCGCGTTCCGCAATTTCATGGAAACCTTCCCGTTCTTCGCCGCGGCGGTGCTGGCGGCGGCCTGGGCGCAACGCCTGGACAGCCATACCGCGCTGGGCGCGCAGCTGTATTTCTGGGCGCGCGTGGTCTACATCCCGCTATATGCCGCAGGGATTCCCTATGTGCGCAGCCTGGTCTGGACGATTGCCATGATCGGCATCGTGCTGGTGCTGTGGCCGCTGCTGCATTGAGCGGTTGATCCGGATCAACGAACGCTTACAGCCGGCCCCCTAGACTGCGGACATTCCAACGCGGGAGTGGCCATGCAGCAGGTGGATATCGCCATTGTCGGCGCCGGCCCGGTGGGGCTGGCCTTTGCGCGCTCGCTCGCCGGCAGCGGCTTGTCGCTGGCATTGATCGAACAGCAGCCGCGCCAGGCCCTGGCCGAGCCGGCCTTCGATGGCCGCGAGATCGCGCTGACCCACGCCTCGCGCCAACTGCTGGAACGGCTCGGCCTGTGGTCGCGCTTCGATGCCGGCGACATTGCGCCGCTGCGCCAGGCCAGGGTGATGAACGGCAGCGCGGCGTTCGCGCTGGACTTCGTGCCGCCGCGCGGCGATGGCGAACTCGGTTGGCTGGTGCCGAACCAACGCATCCGCGAAGTGGCGTGGGATGCGGTGGCGGGGCAGGCGGGCCTGCGCTTGATCGACGCCAGCACCGTGACCGGCCTGCATCGCGACGGCGCGACCACCCGCCTCGCCCTCGAGGGGGGCGAGGCGCCGGTATCGGCGCGGCTGGTGGTGGCGGCCGACAGCCGCTTCTCCGGCGTGCGCCGCCAGCTCGGCATCGGCGCGCGCACGCGCGACTTCGGCAAGACCATGCTGGTGTGCCGCATGCAGCACGAGGCCCCGCACCATGGCGTGGCCTGGGAGTGGTTCGGCCGCGGCCGCACGATGGCGCTGCTGCCCTTGCAGGGCAATCGCGCCGGCGCCGTGCTGACCTTGCCGCCGGAGCGCGCCGCCGAACTGCTGGCGATGGACGACGAAGGCTTCGGCGCCGCGGTCAGCGAATGCTTCGACCATCGCCTCGGCGCGATGTATCCGGTGGGCAGTCGCCATGCCTATCCGCTGGTGGGGGTGTATGCCGACCGCTTCTGCGCCCCTGGCGCGGCGCTCATCGGCGATGCCGCCGTGGGCATGCATCCGGTGACCGCGCACGGCTTCAACTTCGGGCTGCAGGGCCAGGCGCGCCTGGCCGGCGGCATCCTGGAGGCCGTATCGGCCGGTCGCGACTTTGCCGCCGCCTCGGTCTTGAGCGCCTACGATCGCGCCCATCGCCGCGCGACGCGGCCGTTGTACGAGGCGACCAACGCCATCGCCGCGCTCTATACCGACGACCGATGGCCCGCGCGCCTGCTGCGCGACGGCGCGCTGCGCATCGCCGCGCGCGTGGCGCCGTTCCGGCAGGCGATCGCCGCGCACCTGACCCAGCGCGAAGCAGCGGCCCACCTGGCGCGCTGATCGACGGACAGCGTCGCAAACTGTCGGATGGCAGTCGCGGCTGAAGCCGCTCCCACAAATGCACCTTGTAGGAGGGGCTTCAGCCCCGACGAGCGAAGCCCGGGTCCCCCAGCCGGCAGCCGCGCCTGAAACCGCTCCTAAAAACCGACAACCCGAATCTCCACATCCTCGATCCGCACCACCTGCCCGGCGCGGATCTTGGCGGTCTTGCGCAGCTCGACCTCGCCATCGACGGTCACCGCGCCGCTGGCCACGATCGCCTTGCCCTGGCCGCCGCTGTCGGCCACGCCGGCCAGCTTCAGCAGCTGGTTGAGTTCGACGTGTTCGCGGTCGAGTTCGAATTCGAGGGTCTGCATGGCGGGCAATCAGCTTGAAAGGCGGGAAGGGATTCTATTCGTCCTCGAAGGCGCGCAGTTCATCGAGCAGGCTCTGCGCCCGGCGCAGGCCGCTGCCGGTAACGCTGGCTTCCATCCGCCGCGCCCGTTCCGGCCGTGCCGGGTTGCGTGCCCAGCGGTAGAACAGCCAGGTCGCCAGCAGCCCGGCCACGCCGGCCGCCAGGCTGCCCCAGACCCAGCCCGGCGTCACCGCCGCGCCGGCATTGCGCGGATCGAGTCCGGCCAGGGCCAGCACCACCGGCAGCCACATCACCCACCACGGCCAGCCGACCGCCACCCCGGCAAGCACATGGAAACGCCGCATCACGCTCAAGCGCTTCTGGATCGCCAGCACCGGGGCCGACCAGTCCAGGCTGCCGATCAGGCCGCTCATGATGCCGCCGCTCGCCGCGGTCGCCACGCCGAAGGCATGCACCAGCACACCGGCGATGAAGTAGCCGCCGGGCGCCGGATTGCGCGTCCAGCAGGCCACGCCGAGCAGGATCAGCGCGACGCCGAAGGCGACCTGCACCATCTGCCCCCAGAACAATGGGCGCAGGCTGCTGCGCATGCGTTCGCGCTTGCGTTCGCGCAGCAGTTCCAGCTGCAGGTGTTGCTGCTTTTCCAGGCGCTGGCCCAGTTGCTGCCAGGCGAGTTTGAGTTCGTCGAGTTCCATGGGAGTGTCCTTCACAGTTCCTGGCGGATGCGTTGTTTGAGCCGGCTGACCTTGGTAGCCGCATTCGCCTCGCTGATGCCCAGTACCTCGCCGATCTCGCGGTGGCTGTGGTCTTCGAGGTAGAGCAGCATCAAGGCGCGGTCCAGCGGCGGCAGGGCGTGGATGAAGCGATACAGCAGTTCGACCTGCTGGCCGAGTTCGGGGTCATGGGCCAGTGGGTCGGCGATGTCGTGGCGGTGCTCGTCCCAGTCCTCGCGCTGGCGCAGCTCGCGGCTGTGGCCGCGCACCCAGGAGATCGCCACGTTGAGCGCGATCCGGTACATCCAGGTCGTCACCGGCCGCGCCGGGTCGTAGCCGGGCCAGGCGCGCCACAGCTGCACGGCGATCTCCTGGCCCAGGTCTTCACGGTCCTGCGCCTGCCAGGCATAGGTGCCGACCACCTTGGCCAGCAGGCCGCGGTGTTGCTGCAGCAAGGCAGTGAACGCCTGGCGTTCACTGCCCTGGCGTGAAGAGGCCTTCCCGGGGGATAAGGTCATGCGGTCTGCCATGGCGGTCGGGGTCTTGGTCATGTCGCCAGATGATTCGCCGGCGCCCGCCAATCCTTACACCTGAACGGGAACCCGGCGCCTGTTTCGACAGCGAGCGCGCCAAGGCGCACAATATGCCCCCTTTGCGCCCGCCCGTTCGCGGCGGTGCCGCCTCCGGAGTCCCCATGTCCCAAGAATCCCCCGCGCCGCTGCTGTTTGCAGATCTCGGCCTCTCCAGCGCCGTGATGCAGGCGGTGACCGAGGTCGGCTACGAGACGCCTTCGCCGATCCAGGCCGCCACCATTCCCGCCATGCTGGCCGGCCGCGACGTACTGGGCCAGGCCCAGACCGGCACCGGCAAGACCGCCGCCTTCGCGCTGCCGCTGTTGTCCAACGCCGACCTGTCGCAGACCAAGCCGCAAGTACTGGTGCTGGCCCCGACCCGCGAGCTGGCCATCCAGGTCGCCGAGGCGTTCCAGCGTTACGCCGCGTCCATCCCCGGCTTCCGCGTGTTGCCGGTGTACGGCGGCCAGCCCTATGCCCAGCAGTTGTCGGCGCTCAAGCGCGGCGTGCACGTCGTGGTGGGCACCCCGGGCCGGGTGATCGACCACCTGGATCGTGGCACGCTCGACCTGTCGCAGCTCAAGACGCTGGTACTCGACGAAGCCGACGAAATGCTGCGCATGGGCTTCATCGACGACGTCGAGGCGGTGCTGAAGAAGCTGCCCGAATCGCGCCAGGTGGCGCTGTTCTCGGCCACCATGCCGCCGCAGATCCGCCGCATCGCCCAGACCTACCTGCGCGACCCGGCCGAAGTCACCATCGCCAACAAGACCACCACCTCGGCCAACATCCGCCAGCGCTACTGGTGGGTGAGCGGCCTGCACAAGCTCGATGCGCTGACCCGCATCCTCGAGGTCGAGACGTACGACGGCATGATCGTCTTCGCCCGCACCAAGGCCGGCACCGAAGAACTGGCGCAAAAGCTGCAGGCGCGCGGCCTGGCCGCCGCCGCCATCAACGGCGACATGCAGCAGACCCAGCGCGAGCGCACCATCGGCCAGCTCAAGGAAGGCAAGCTCGACATCCTCGTCGCCACCGACGTGGCCGCGCGCGGCCTGGACGTCGAACGCGTCAGCCACGTGCTGAACTACGACATCCCCTACGACACCGAAAGCTACGTCCACCGCATCGGCCGCACCGGGCGTGCCGGCCGCAGCGGCGAGGCGATCCTGTTCGTCACCCCGCGCGAGAAGGGCATGTTGCGCGCGATCGAGCGCGCCACCCGGCAGCCGATCGAGGAAATGCAGCTGCCGAGCGTGGAAGCGGTCAACGACACCCGCGTGTCGCGCTTCCTGGGCCGTATCAGCGACACCCTGGCCGAGGGCGACATCGAGTTTTACCGCGAACTGCTGCAGCGCTTCGAAGGCGAGCAGAACGTGCCGGCGATCGACATCGCCGCCGCGCTGGCCAAGCTGTTGCAAGGCGATGCGCCGTTCCTGCTGACCCCGCCGGTACGTGGCGCGCGCCCGGAGCGCATGGACGAGCGTGCACCGCGCCAGGGCGAGCGTCCGGCGCGTTTCGAACGCCCCGAACGCGGTGCGCGGCCCGAGCGTGGCGAGCGCAGTGAGCGTCCGCGGTTCGAGCCGAAGTTCGAGCGTGAGCCGCGTGCGGCCGCTGGCGAGCCGCGCGAGCAGGCGCCGCGCGTCGGCGGCGACTTTGACTACCAGCGCGATGTCGGCAGCTTCGAAAAGCCGCGCCGCGACAAGGTCGCTCCGCGTGGCGAGCCGGAAATCGGCATGGAGACCTACCGGATCGAAGTCGGCCACACCCATGGCGTCAAGCCGGCCAACATCGTCGGCGCCATCGCCAACGAGGCTGGGCTGGAGAGCCGCTACATCGGCCGCATCGACATCCACGACGACCACTCGGTGCTGGACCTGCCGGCCGACATGCCGCGCGAACTCCTGCAGCACCTGAAGAAGGTGTGGGTGTCCGGGCAGCAACTGCAGATGCGCAAGGTCGACGGCAGCGAGGGCGGCGCGAGCAAGCCGTTCAAGCCCAAGTTCGGCGGCCCGCGAACGGGCGAGCGCGACTTCGCCGGCCCGCGCAAGGGCCCGAACAAGAGCTTCGACCGCCCGCACGGCAAGCCGCCGCACAAGCCCAAGGGCCCGCGCAACTTCTGATCCTTGAACACGAACCCCGGCCCCGGCCGGGGTTTTTCTCGATAATGCCCGCCATGTCCGACGCCACCACCCGCCTCAACAAGCACATCGCCGAAACCGGCTTCTGTTCCCGCCGCGAGGCCGACCGCCTGATCGGCGAGCGCCGGGTCACCGTCAACGGCATCGTCGCCGGCACCGGCGCGGTGGTCGGCGAGGGCGACCAGGTCCTGGTAGATGGCCAGCCGCTGCGCACGCGCGCGGCGAAGAAGCCCGGCGCGCGCCGCCACGTCTATATCGCGCTGAACAAGCCGGTCGGCATCACCTGCACCACCGAAAGTTCGGTCAAGGGCAATATAGTCGAGTTCGTTGGCCACGAGCAGCGCATCTTCCCGGTCGGCCGCCTGGACAAGGATTCGGAAGGGCTGATCCTGCTGACCAGCAACGGCGACATCGTCAACGAGATCCTGCGCGCGGAGAACCGCCACCAGAAGGAATACCTGGTCGCGGTCAACCAGCCGGTCACCGACGAATTCCTGCGCGGCATGGCGCGCGGCGTGCGCGTCCACAACGAGACCACGCTGCCTTGCAAGACCTCGCGCATCGCCAAGTTCGGCTTCCGCGTCATCCTCGAGCAGGGCTTGAACCGGCAGATCCGCCTGATGGCGGCCGCCTTCGGCTACCGCGTCACCCAGCTGCGGCGCGTACGCATCGACAACATCAAGCTCGGCGCGCTCAAGCCCGGGCAGTGGCGCAACCTGACCGACCAGGAATTGCGCGGCCTGCTGCCGCAACGCCAGGACTTCTGATCCGGCGCTGGCCCGAGCGCGAGCGGGTTGGCGAGCTTCCGGCCTGGCTCAGTCGACTGGCTTAGTCGACTGGCTCAATCGACTGGCTCAGTCAACGATCGACTTGTTCTCCGCCGTGCCGAGCAGGTCGGCATGCTGGATCGGCCCGCGCCGGTGCTGCAACAGCGGATGCGCGAACACGGCGCCGAGGATGATCGCCACGCCCAGGTAGAACAGGGGCGTCAGCTCGCGCTGTTCGCCCAGCAGCAGCGCCGCCAGGACGATGGCGTAGACCGGTTCCAGGTTGGTGACCAGCTGCACGGTGTAGGCGCTGAGCTGGCGCAGGGCCACCAGCGCCAGCGCGAAAGGCAGCAGGGTGCAGGCCAGCGCGAGGAGCAGCAGCAAGGCGGCATCGTGCAGGCCGGGCACCACCCAGTCCGATGCGCCGAGCACCGGGACCAGGAACGGCAGCAGCGGCGCCAGCGCCGTCAGCAGCAGCGTGCCGGCGCCCAGTTCCAGCGCGGTGACCGTCAGCGGATCGGCGTGATCGACCAGGCGCTTGTTGAACGAGCCGAAGAGGGCGACCAATAGCGCCGAGACCGCGCCCATCGCCACCCCGGCGCGCATGCCGCCGGGCACGCCGCCGGCCACCAGGGCCACGCCCGGCAACACGGCCAGGCCGAACAACAGCTCGCGCCACTGGAACGGGCGCCGCGCCACCCATGGCTCGACCAGCGCGGTGAAGGCCGGCGCCATCGCGATGCAGGTCGCCGCCACCGAGGCATTGGCGAGCTTGATCGCGCCATAGAAGGTCAGCCAGTGCAGCGCGACCAGCGCGCCGACGCCGGCATAGGCCAGCAGCAAGCGCGGGGTGAGCGCGCGCAGGCCGCGCCACACGCGCGGCCACAGCAGCAGGGCCGCGACCACGATCAGCATCCGCCACCACACCAGTGGCAGCGCAGGCAGGGTGATCAACTTGCCCAGGATGGCGGTCACGCCCCACAGCAGGACACAGAAATGGATTTGCAGCAGCGCCTTGCGCATCGGGACAGCGGAGCGGGTTGGGGGCGCCTATTGTCAGGGCCTGCGCTGGTCAGGCCAAGCGATCGTGCTGCGGACGGGGCTTTGGCTCGGACGCTTTCCGGTCGGGGCTGAAGCCCCTCCTACAAACGCTCCGGTCGCACTGTAGGAGGGGCTTCAGCCCCGACCGGAAGCCATCGGCTCGGTGGGAACTCCTCGCGACTCGAAGGTATCCGCGCCGAAGCCCTCCCAAGATGCTCCGGCAATCTCAGCGCGTCAGTTGCTGCAGCAACGCCATCGCCGCACCGGGATTGCGCTCCTTCGCCGCGCTGATGAAGTACACATAGACCTCGCGCGGCTTGCCCTTGGCCAGGGGCTTGGCGAGGTGTGGCAGGTCGGCCACGTCTTCGCCGCGCCGCCAGGCCCGGATGCGCTCGGCCCACTGCGCCAGGGCCGGTTTCGGGTATCCCTCGGTCAGCCGCGCCTGGCTGCGCATCAGCCGTGCATAGACGAAGTCGGCGCCGAGGTCGGCGAAGGAGGGATGCTCCGGCGAATCGGTGAATACCGTCGCCACGCCATGCTCGCGCACCAATGCCACCAATTCGGCATCGGCGAAGGCCGGGTCGCGGATCTCCACCACGTGCCGCAGCTTGTGGCCCTGTGCCTGCTTCGGCAGCAAGGCCAGGAACGCGGCGAAATCGTCGCGGTCCATTTTCTTGCCGGCGGCGAACTGCCAGACCAGGGGGCCGAGCTTGGGCCCCAGCTCGGCAATCCCTGCGACGAAACCCTCGATCTGCCCCTGGGTGCCCGCCAGTTTGCGCGACTGGGTGATGCGCTTGGGCGCCTTGGCCGAGAACACGAAGTGGTCGGGTGTCTGGTCGCGCCACTTGGCGTACGTGGCCGGCTTCTGCTCGCCGTAATAGGTGCCGTTGATCTCGATGGCGGTGACGTGGCGGCTGGCGTATTCCAGCTCGCGCCGCTGCACCAGGTCCTGCGGGTAGAACATGCCGCCGCGCCACGGCGCGAACACCCAGCCGCCGATGCCGACATGGATGCCCGCCAGGTGCGGCGCGGCGGTTTCGAACAGGTCGCTCATCGTGCTGTCCCTTTCGCTTGGGCCCTTAGCCCTCGGCGCCCTAGTGTGCCCGTGCAGGGCGCGCGCATCACGTCTCGCGCCATGGATCGTAATCGCCGAACCACCACAGGTGGCCTTCCAGGTCGCGGCACGCATAGCCGCGGCCGCCATAGCCCTGGTCGGACAGCGCGATGACGATCTCGGCGCCGGCCGCCACCGCCCGCGCATGGTGGGCATCGGCATCGGCGACCACCACGCAGGCGCTCTGGGTTTCGCGCCCGCCCACTTCGCTTGGCTGGACGATGAGCTTGCCCCATTCGCTGATGCCGTCGACCGAGCCGAGCATCACCATGCCGTTGCCGAAGGTCAGTTGCGCATGCAGGACCATGCCGTCCTGCTCGTAGACCGCGTGCCGCTCGAAGCCGAACGCGCGGCACAGCCAGTCGATGGCGGCATGGGCGTCGCGGTAGCGCAGGCAGGGGATGAGGGTGGCGCGGGTATCGGCGGGCATGGACATGGCGACAGGTTCCAAGGGCATGGCAAGCGTGATGGCAAACGTGATGGCAAGCGCGGTGGCAGGCGCGGTGGCACGGCAGCGGCATCCGGAGCCGCAAGGCTGGCCGCGCCCGCGTTACCATCGTGCGAAACCGCTGGCGCATGCTGGCGCGGCGACATGGGCAACCGGAGAAGACGCTTGAACAAGTGGGGATGGGGAGGCGCGATGCTGCTGGTATCGGTCATGACGCAGGCGCAGCCGCTGCCCGCGGGCCTGGAGGATTTCGATGCGCGGGTGGAGCGTGTCCGCCAGCAGTTCGACGTGCCGGGCATTGCGGTGGCCATCGTCAAGGACGGTGAGGTGGTACTGGCCCGCGGCTACGGCGTGCGCGAACAGGGCAAGCCGGCGCCCGTGGACGCGCAGACCCAGTTCGCCATCGCCTCCAACACCAAGGCCTTCACCGCCGCGTCGCTGTCGATCCTGGCCGACGAAGGCAAGCTAAAGCTCGACGACCGGGTGATCGACCACCTGCCGTCGTTCCGCATGGCCGATCCCTACGTCACCGGCGAGATGCGCATCCACGATCTGCTCTCGCACCGCAGCGGTTTGAGCCTGGGCGCCGGTGACCTGCTGTACTGGCCGGCCACGACCTACAGCACCAGCGAGGTCGTCGCGCGCCTGGCCAAGGTGCCGCTGAAGGGCGGCTTCCGCGACCGCTACGCCTACGACAACATCCTCTATGCGGTGGCCCAGCAGGTCATCGAAAAGGTGTCCGGGATGGCGTACGCCGACTTCCTGCAGCAGCGCATCTTCACGCCGGTGGGCATGGCCGGCGCGCGTTTCAACGCCGACCATCTGCAACCGGGCGACCAGCCGGCGACGGGTCACGCCAAGTACGACTTCACCGAGTTGCGCACGGTGGCGCCGCTGACCTGGGCGAACAATTCCGGCGCCGGCGGCATCTATGCCAGCGTGGACGACCTGGCCAAATGGATGAACGTGCAGCTCGACGGCGGCCGCCTGCCGGGCGGCAAGCCACTCTTCAGCGAGGCACGGCAGCGCGAGATGTGGTCGATGATCACGCCGCTGCCGATTGCCGAGCCGAGCGTGCCGGAACTGGCGCCGGCGCGGCCGGATTTCGCCGGTTATGGCGAAGGCTGGAGCCTGAGTTCCTATCGTGGCCAGCGCTTGGTGTGGCACACCGGGGGTTGGCCGGGGATGGTGTCGCGGTTGACCCTGTTGCCGGCGCAGAAGCTGGGCGTGGTGGTGTTGACCAACCAGGAGGCCGGCGCGGCGTTCAATGCGATCACGATGCAGGTGCTGGACGCTTATTTGCAGGCGCCCGAGACCGATTGGACCGCGGCTTATGCGGCGGCGGTGGCGAAGGCGGCGGGGAATGCGGACAAGCGCTGGGCCGGGCACGTGCAGGCGCGCGATGCACGCTCGCGGCCTTCGTTGCCGTTGGCCGGTTATGCCGGGACCTATGCCGATCCGTGGTATGGGCAGGTTTCGCTGGCGCAGGAGGGCGGCAAGCTGCGGCTGCGTTTCAGCCACACGCCGCAGTTGCTGGGGACCTTGGAGCATTGGCAGCACGATACGTTCCTGGTGCGCTGGGATGATCGTTCGCTCAATGCGGATGCGTTCGTGAATTTTGCCTTGACGGCCGATGGCAAGGTGCGCGAGGTGCGGATGGAGGCGGTTTCGCCTTTGACGGATTTCAGTTTTGACTTTCAGGATTTGCTGTTGGTGCCGGTGGGAGGCTGAGAGCGCTGGCGGTGGGCGGGGGCTGAAGGGATGGCTCCGGCTTTTTGCCGGGGTGTGTGGTTCGGCTCATCACGTGTCCGGTGCGATAATTGCCTTCTGCATCGATGGAAAGTCCGCAATGTTTCGCTGGTTCGAGTCCCTGATCGAGGTCTTTCCCAAGACCGAGACCACTACGCCGCCGCGCAGTGTCTGGCGCTTCTACCTGCACTATCTGCGGCCGATCTGGCCGGTGCTGCTGGCCACGCTGGTTGTCGGGCTGTTGCTGGCGCTGGTCGAGGTGGCGATGTTCGATTTCCTCGGCCGGATCGTCGATCTGCTCGCCGAGGGCCCGGGTCCCGGGTTCTTCCAGCGCCATGCCACCGAGTTGTGGTGGATGGCCGGGATCACGCTGTTGGCGCGGCCGGTGCTGGTGGCTTTGCATAACCTGCTGGTCAACCAGGCCATCGTGCCCGGCTTGAGCAATCGCACGCGTTGGCTCATGCACAATTACGTGGTGCGGCAGAGCCTGTCGTTCTTCCAGAACGATTTCGCCGGGCGCATCGCCAATCGCGTCATGCAGACCGGGACGTCGCTGCGGGAGTCGGCGGTGCAGATGGTCGATGCGCTGTGGTACATCGTGGTCTATACCGGCAGCGCGCTGTGGTTGTTCGCGCGGGCCGACCCGATCCTGACGGTGCCGCTGCTGGCGTGGCTGGTGGTCTATGTCGGGTTGATGGCCTGGTTCGTGCCGCGGATGAAGCATCGCGCGTGGATCGCCTCGGATGCGCGCTCGAAAGCGATGGGCCGGATCGTCGATGGGTACACCAATATCTCCACGCTCAAGCTGTTCGCGCATGCAGGCCGCGAGCAGGGCTATGTGCGCGATGCGGTGAAGGAGCTGGCGGTGAAGCATCGCCGCCAGACGCGCATGACCACGGCGCTGGATACCTGGATCGCGGTCGCCAATGGCTTCCTCATCGTCGGGACCTGTGCGCTGGCGCTGTGGCTGTGGCAGCGGGGGCAGGTGAGCGTGGGGGCGATCACGCTGGCCACGGGACTGGTGATCCGCATCCACAATATGTCCGGCTGGATCATGTGGACGGTGAACGGGATCTTCGAGGACATCGGCACGGTGCAGGACGGGATGCAGTCGATCTCGCAGCCGGTCGCGGTGCAGGATGCGGGCGCTGCGCCGCCGCTGCGCGTGGCACGCGGCGAGGTGCGCTTCGAGGACATCCATTTCCATTACGGCAAGCGCGGCGGGGTCATCGCCGGGCTCGACCTGGTCGTGCGGCCGGGCGAGAAGATCGGCCTGGTCGGGCCGTCGGGTGCGGGCAAGTCGACGTTGGTCAACGTGTTGCTGCGGCTGTACGACCTGGAGCGGGGCCGCATCCTGATCGATGGGCAGGATATCGCCCATGTCACCCAGGAAAGCCTGCGCGGGCAGATCGGCGTGGTGACGCAGGACACCTCGCTGCTGCATCGTTCGATCCGCGACAACCTGCTGTACGGCCGCCCCGATGCGACGCTGGCGCAGATGGAGGCGGCGGTGGCCAGGGCGCGCGCCGATGGCTTCATCGAGCATCTGGTCGATGGCGAAGGGCGGCGCGGTTACGACGCGCATGTGGGCGAGCGCGGGGTGAAGCTGTCCGGCGGCCAGCGCCAGCGCATCGCGATCGCGCGGGTGCTGCTGAAGGATGCGCCGATCCTGGTGCTGGACGAGGCGACTTCGGCGCTGGATTCGGAAGTGGAAGCGGCGATCCAGGACAGCCTCGATGACTTGATGGCCGGCAAGACGGTGATCGCCATCGCGCACCGGCTCTCCACCATCGCGCGGATGGACCGGCTGGTGGTGATGGACCAGGGCGCGATCGTGGAGACCGGCACGCATGCCGAGCTGGTCGCACGAGGCGGTTTGTACGCGCGGCTGTGGGCGCGCCAGACCGGCGGGTTCGTGGCGGCCGACGCGTAAGGCGTCAGCCGTCCACCGGAACCGGCGCGGCCTGCCGCCGCCGCGTCGCCAACGCCGCGCCGGCCGAGGCCACCATGATGCAGCCGATCGCCAGCCACTGGCGGTGGGTGAGCGCCTCGGCCAGCAGCAACCAGCCGGCCAACGCCGCCACCGCCGGTTCCAGGCTCAGCAGGATGCCGAAGGTCTGCCGCGGCAAATGCCGCAGCGCATAGATTTCCAGGGAGTAGGGAATCGCGCTCGACAGCAGGGCCACGCCGGCGGCGAAGGCCAACAGCGCTGGCGTGGCAAAGACCGCGCCCACCTGCGTGGCGCCGAACGGCAATGCCACCAGCGTCGCTACCACCAGCCCCAGTGGCACCGTGGCGCGGCCGGCGGCGTGGCCGGCGCGCTGCCCGATCACGATGTACAGCGCCCAGCACGCGGCCGCGAGCAAGGCCCAGGCCACGCCTTCCAGGTCGAGCGCGGCTTCCAGGCTGCCGCGCGGCACCAGCAGCGACAGGCCGGCGATGGCGAAGACGATCCAGACGAAATCCAGCGCCCGGCGCGAGGACAGCAGCGCCACCGCCAGCGGGCCGGTGAATTCGATCGCGACCGCGATCCCGAACGGAATCGTGCGCAGCGCGAGGTAGAACGAGAGGTTCATCGCCCCGAGCACGATGCCATAGCCGGCGATCAGCCCGAGCGCGCGCGGCGCCGGCCAGTCGCGCCAGGGCCGTTGCACCGCGAGCATCAGCAGCGCGGCGAAGCCCACGCGCAACAGCGTTGTCGCCGGCGCGCCGATCACCGGGAACAGGTGCTTGGCCAGCGAGGTGCCGAAGCACAGCGACACGATGGAGCCGAGCACGGCGAGGATCGGCAGGGCGGTGCGGTGGGCAGCAGACATGGTTCGGTGGCGCAGGTAACCGGCCGCGCATGATGCCACGCTGCCGGCGCTTGCCCGGTGGGTTCGCTAACGCGCCGCCGCCCGCGCGCGCACCGCGCTGGGAGGGACGCCGACGATGCGCTTGAACGCGCGGCTGAAGGAGGCCTCCGAGTCGTAGCCCAGGCGGCCGGCGGCGACGGTCACGCGCATGCCTTCCTGCTCGATCCAGCGCCGCGCCTGGAACATCTTTACCTTGGCGACATAGCGCGCCGGGGACTCGCCGACGGTGCGGGTGAAGGATTCGGCGAAGCGCGAGCGCGAGGCACCCATCAGTTCGGCCAGCTCCGGCACGTTCCAGTCGCGCTCGGGCGCGGCGTGGATGGCGGCGATCACCTTGCCGATCTTCGGGCAGTGCACCGCGGCGATCCAGCCGCTGGAGTCGCTGCATGCGCATTCGACCCAGGCGCGGATGATGCTCGCCGCCAGCACGTCGGCCAGCCGCGCGAGGATGCCGCAGGCGCCGATGCGGTCCAGCGCCGCCTCGCGCTCCATCGCTTCGAGCAGCGCGGGCACGGCCGGCTCGCGCTTGACCAGGTCGCCGGCCAGCATGCGGTCGGGCATCAGCGCCAGCAGTGGGTGCAGGGGATCGAGGTTGAAGCGCATGGCACCGCAGAACATCACGTCCGCGGCGACCTCGCTGCCCGCCGCGAGCGGCGAGGGCGCGCCATCGACCCGATACATGTCGTCGGCCACCGCCGTGCGCTGGCATCGCTCCAGCGCCACCGGCAGCACGTCCGGGGTGCTGGCCAGCACGTGGGCGCTTCCGCGCGGCAGCAGCACCGCATCGCCCGCATGCAATGGCAGCCAGGGCTGGTCGCCGCAACGCAACCATGCGTTGCCGCGGGCGACGAAATGGAAGCGCGCATCGGCCTGCGCCGGGTATTCGATCGCCCAGGGTGCCTGCAGCTCGCAGCGGCCGTATTCCACGCCGTCCAGGCGCAGGCCGAGCAGGACCTGGGTCAGCATGTCGCGCGCGCCCACGGGCGTGCCGGGCTGGGAGGATTGGACAAGCATTGCGGGGGTTCCGGCATGGAAACGCCTGCATCATACGCCTACGCTGCCGTACCCCCACCCCGGCTTTCCCGATGCCTTCCGAGACCTGTTCCGATACCGCCTTGCCGATGCCGGCCGACGAGGTCGCCGGCGCGCACTGGCCGGCGGTGTTTTCCCTGACCTTGGGCGTGTTCGGCCTGGTCACCGCCGAGTTCCTGCCCGCCAGCCTGCTGACGGCCATGGCCGCCGACCTCCAGGTCAGCGAAGGCGCGGCGGGCCAGAGCGTCACCGCCACTGCGCTGGTGGCCGCGATCGCTGCCCCCGCGCTGCCGCTGCTCCTGCGGCGGCTCGACCGGCGCTACGTGATGTTCGGTTTCACCGTGTTGCTGCTGCTGTCCAATGCCCTGGCCGTGCTCGCGCGCGACCTGACCACGCTGCTGATGGCGCGCGTGCTGCTCGGCGTCGCGCTCGGCGGCTTCTGGGCCATGGCCGCGCCGCTGGCGATGCGCCTGGTGCCGCAGGCGCTGTTCCCGCGTGCGATGTCGCTGATCCTCACCGGCGTCTCGGTGGCCACCGTGTGCGCCGCGCCGATCGGGGCGTGGATGGGTGCGACCTGGGGCTGGCGCAGCGCTTTTGTCGCCGCCGGTGCCATCGCCTTGCTCACCCTCGGTGCACAGCTCGCCACCTTGCCGGCGCTGCGTCCCCGCGGCGCCGCCGACCTGCGCGTACTCGGCGCCCTCCTGCGGCGCGCGCCGATCCGCGTCGTGCTGCTGGCGGTACTGCTGGTGATCTCCGGGCACTTCGCCGGCTTCACCTACGTGCGCCCGCTGATGGAGAACGTCGCCCATCTCTCGGTGACGGCCGTCTCCGGCGTGCTGCTCGCCTACGGCATCGGCGGCTTCTTCGGCAACCTGTTCGGTGGTTGGCTGGCCGGGCGCAGCGAACGCCTGGCGATCGTCTTCGGCGGCACGACTATCGCCTTGCTGGCCGCGGCGCTGTTGGTGCGCGGGCAATCCCCGGCCGTGGCGGCGGTGGCGATCACCTTGTGGGGCTTCGCCTTCGGCGCGTTCCCGGTCGGCTTCCAGATCTGGATCGTGCGTGCCGCGCCCGACCAAGCCGAAGAAGCCAGCGGCCTGCTGGTGGCCGCCTTCCAGGTCGCCATCGCCAGCGGCGCGATCGGCGGCGGCTTGCTGGTGGACCACTTCGGCGCCTTCGGCGGGCCGATGTTCGCCCTGGTGGCGATGACCCTGGGGGCGTTGCTGGCCTGGCGCCGCGGCCCGCGCGGGGGTGGCGAGGTCGCGCAAGTGGGGTAGCTTCGTACCTGCTGCCTCGTCCAGCAGTGGGCCGGCATGCCCGGCCACTTCGGCGAAGCCTGCGGCGTGGGCGTCGCGACCTGTTAGATGGCAGTCGCGGCTGAAGCCGCTCCCACAGTGCACCACCCGATCCCGCGCAAGGCCTGCTGGAGAAGTTGTGGGAGGGGCTTCAGCCCCGACGAGCGGAGCCGGCGCCTGTCGGATGGCAGTTGCGGCTGAAGCCGCTCCTACAGTGCACCCAGCCGATCCCGCGCGATGCCTGCTGGAGAAATTGTAGGAGGGGCTTCAGCCCCGACGAGCGGAGTCGGCGCCTGTCAGATGGCAGTCGCGGCTGAAGCCGCTCCTACAGTGCACCCAGCCAGCCCCATGCAATGCCTGCTGGAGAAATTGTAGGAGGGGCTTCAGCCCCGACGAGCGAAGCCGCAATCTGTCAGATGGCAGTCGCGGCTGAAGCCGCTCCTACAGTGCACCCAGCCGATCTCGCGCAATGCCTGCTGGAGAAATTGTAGGAGGGGCTTCAGCCCCGACAAGCGGAGTCGCGATCTGTCAGATGGCAGTCGCGGCTGAAGCCGCTCCTACAGTGCACCCAGCCGATCCCGCGCAAGACCTGCTGGAGAAGTTGTAGGAGGGGCTTCAGCCCCGACGAGCGAAGTCGCGGCCTGTCAGATGGCAGTCGCGGCTGAAGCCGCTCCCACAGTGCACTCACCCGATCCCGCGCAAGGCCTGCTGGAGAAATTGTAGGAGGGGCTTCAGCCCCGACGAGCGAAGTTGGCGCCTGTCAGATGGCAGTCGCGGCTGAAGCCGCTCCTACAGTGCAATTGCACCTGCCACGCGATAGCAATCAAAGCGCCGCGCGCTAACCTCAGCCAGCGCCGGAAGCCAGCACCGCAAGCTCACGAGCCAAGCGCTCGCGCAGCGCAACACCCTGCAAACGAGGAAGCTCCGCCAACGGCAAATCCCGCCCAATCCGGCGCGCCACTTCCAAGCCAATCAAATAGCCACCGCGCGCCGGCCATGGTGCCACCTTCGCCTCCGCCCCCGCAGTGAAGAACCGCAACGCATCCGCCTCCTGCCTGGAGTCCAACGAAGCCAGCACCGCAGCCGCCAACCCGCGCCGCGTCCCCGCATCCGCTTCCGCCAACCGCGTATCGTCCAGCAGCACATGCAGCAACGCCGCATCTGGATTGAGCCTCTCGCTCACATACGTCGCCGCGCCCTCCGTCCACAACATCACATAGACCGGCGGCGCAGGATCCAGCATCGCTGCGGGCGCCAGCTGCGACTGGTACAGATGAAACGACTCATGGTCCAGGAACACCGCCAGGTCCGGCGACGTGCCGTGATAACGCACCAACCCATCCGCACCGATGAACAACGGCAACTGTCCGCCGCCGGGTTCGAGATGGCCGTCGAACGCGAATAGCGACGGCAATAGATAAATCGGCGCCCGCGCGTGGTCGAAGTCCGGGAAAGCCTGGGCGAAGCGCCGCGCGTGCCCCGCGTACACCGCGGGGAAATCGCCGACGACACGGCGCACATCCGCTGCCATCGCATCGAACTGCGGCAACCAGCGCGCAACACGCGCGGTATCGGGCTTCAGCCCGGCCGCGGCATACACCTCGGCATGCGGCAAGAAGAAAGAAGTCTGCAGCGCCTGCACCCGATCGCGCGCGCCCTCGGCTTGCGCATAGGCACGCCAGAAGTCGGGCATCAGGTCGACGTAACCGGCCTTCGCCTGCACCGTGCCCGCATCGGCGGAAGGCAAGCCTGCCACCGCCGCGGCGGCGAGCGTGGACAACAAGAAATGACGCCGTGTAAGCATGCCCCCTCCGGGCTCGCGACCAACTGGAATCAACGCCGGAACTGCATGCCGCCAATAGTGGCCAGGCGCTCATCGAGTTGCTGCTGGGAGGATGCCATCACCCACACGTGCGATACGCCTCCCGAACCGAACTTCACCAACGTCTCGCGACCGAAAGGCGACGGCTTGCCTTCTTCCGACGAGCGATACCACGTCACCCGCCGTCCCGCGACCTGGCCGCTGCCGACCTGGTTCGCCTTGTCCGGGTGGAAACTCGGCGCAGTACCGAAGTAGACGCCAAAAGCGGTCTCATCGCTGCCCGCCTTGACGGCGTAGCACAGGTCGAAGTCCGGTCCCCGGGAGTAATCCCACACCAAGCCGGAGGCAGGTGGCAGCGTCGGACAAATGGCAGCAACCCGCCGTGCAATCTCAGCCGCATCGGGGCCTTCTTCGACGGCCTGCGCAAACGACGCGCCGACCAGGGCGAACTGCAACACGGCGCACCCCAGGACCAGCCGCCGCCTCACGACAGCGCCTCCGGCGGCACCGGTACGGCGGGCGGCGTCTTGCCCGCAGCGCGAAAGGGCAGGCGCGGCCAATCGACGGTAAAGGTATTGCGCACGCGCCGCGAACGCAGGAAATAAGGCACCCAGACCAGCGTCACCAGGATGCTGCGGCCAAGATCGCGGATCAATTCCGCATCCACGGGCTGCGCCGCCACGGACGGAATCAGCTGCCACATCAGGTAATCGCCCATGATCAACGCCACCCCGTACACGTACCAGCCGATGGCGACGACCGGCGCCAAGCGCGAGCGCTTGAACACCAGCACGATGAGGGCCACGGTCAAGGCCAAGGTGGCGAGGTTGGCCAGCACTTCAATGCAGAACAGCGGCACCCAGAGCGGGTGGTAGGCCGGATGCTGCGGATCGGACAGCTTGGCCAGCGTGCCGTCCATCACCAGCGGCACGTGCAGCTTGAACATCTCCCAGGTGATCCGCACCAGGCTGGCGAACATGCCGAATATCACCAGCGCCAGCCAGCCGCCGAGGCCGCTGGGTTCTCTTGCGTTCGAACTCATCCTTGCACTCCCCCTTAAACGTGCGAGATATCCGCCGCAGCGCCCGGCCGGAGCCGGGCGCCTGCTGACTACCTTCCTGCGGTCACTCGATCGGCTGGTCCAGCATCAGCTCGCGGGCGAAGCGCACCGGCGGCGCACCGTAGGACAGGATCTGGTCGTGGTAGGCCTTGAGGTTGAACTTGTCGCCCAACTTCTCCTGCACCGCCTTGCGCGTATCCAGGTGCTCCTGCACGCCGACGAAGTAGGTCGGCAGCTGCGCCGACGACAGCTGTGCGCGCACCCACTTGCCCGAGGCTTCGCTCTCATGCTGGAAGGCGTCGTGCGTCATCAGGTGCATTGCCTGTTCGCGGCTCCAGCCGTCCACGTGCACGCCCTGGTCGAGGATCGCATTGGCAATGGAGCGCAGGTAGAACTTCAGCTGCACCAGGTGGAACAGCGGATCATTGTCGAGGTAACCCTGCTCCTGCATCATCCGCTCGGTGTAGACCGCCCAGCCCTCGGCGTACATGCCCGAGCGCAGCACCGCGCGCAGCGTGGAGGGGAACTTGGACGAGTGCCAGCCTTCCAGGTAGTGGCCCGGAATGCCTTCGTGGATGGACAGCAGGTGGATCATGCGCGAGTTGTATTCGCGCAGGAACGATTCGGCCTGCTTGTCGTTCCAGTCATCGGGAATCGGCGAGATGGCGAAGAAGGTCGCCAGGTTCTTGTCCAGCGGGCCGGGCGAGTCGCAATAGGCCACGGCCACGCCGCGCTGGAATTCCGGCATCAAGATCACGTCGACCGGCGCATCCGGCAGGGTCACCAGGTCTTTCTCGCGGACGAAATCGGTGGCCGACTTCAGCGCCGCTTTGGCATCGTCGACGACCTTGTCGCGCGCCGGGTGCTCGGCATAGGCCAGCTCCAGCGCCGCCTCGATCGCCTGCTGCTGCTGTTCGTCGCTGGGCTGCTCGGGCAGGGCCGGCGCGCCGGGCTTGTCCTTGAGCACTTCGCGGGCGATGCCGTACATGTCGCCGCGCACGCGCTTGAGCTCGGCCTCGGCGCGCTGCTTGATGTCCTGGCGCGACAGCGAGGACACCAGGGCGAACTTGAGCTTCTGGTCGTACTTCTCCGCGCCGATGCGGAAGTCGCCCTTGGCGTTCGGCACCAGGGTCTTGTCGAGCCAGGTCTGCTGCTCGGCGACCGCCTTCTTCAGGCCGTCGATGGCGGCGTTGGTGCGCGCCGCATCGGCCGGCGCCAGTTCGCCCAGGTGCGGGACGATGAAGGTGTCGACGATGGAGAGGATGCCCTGGTTCTGCTTGGCCACGGTCTGGGCGTGGATCAGCGGCACCCGCGCCGGATCCAGGTTCGCGCGGGCCTGGGCGAAGATCTGCGGGATCTTCTCCATGCGCTCGGTGGCCGACTTGATGCGCTCGGGCAGCGGCGCGAACTCGCGCGCCATCAGGCCGTAGATCGCACTGCCGGCCAGGTTGTTGTAGACCTGCGGGTCCCAGGCCCAGCTCTGCAGCACCTCGGTGTTCCAGATGTCGGACTGCAACTGGTTGCGCAGGATCGCCGCGTCGACCTGGTTCTCGCGCGAGAGCTGCGCGACGTCGATCTTGTCCAGTTCGCCGAGCAAGGCCTTGCTGGCGTCCAGGCCCTTCTGCCGGCCGGCGGCGGAGAGGTCGTCGATCTGGCCGTCGAAGCGGTGGTCGCCGGTCTGGGTGGCGCCGACCGGCGAGAGCTGCATCCAGGTGTCCAGCGCCTGCCTGGACAGGTCGGCGAAGCGCGCGTCCTGCGCGGCATCGGCCTGGGTGGCGGCGGCCTGGCCGTCGGCGGGGGCGGCGGTGTCGGCCTGTTTCTGGCAGCCGGCGAGGGCGGCCAGCAGGGCGGCGGTAAGCAGGGTCTTGCGCATCGGGGTTCCCGGGTGGACGAAAGTCCCGAGGATAGGCTGCCAGGGGTGCGGGCGCACATGCCTTTGGATTACCTTTGCGCTTTCCATGAGGAGGGACCCCCATGCAATACGAAGGCAGCTGCCACTGCGGCGCGATCGCTTTCACGCTCACCACCCCGGCGCCGATCACCGAGGCCATGGACTGCAATTGCTCGCTGTGCCGGCGGCGCGGCGGGCTGCTCTGGTTCGGCGCGCGCGAGGCGCTGGAGCTGCATACCCCGGCCGGGCAGCAGGGCGAGTACCGCTTCAACCACCACCACATCGCCCACCACTATTGCCGGCAGTGCGGCATCGCGCCCTACAGCGAGGCGGTGGACCCGCGCAGCGGTGCGCTGATGGCCGCGGTCAACCTGCGCTGCGTGCCGGCGCTGGACCTGGCTGCCCTGCAGGTCACTGCCTTCGACGGGGCCGCGCTGTGAGGGCGGGCATCGTGGGCCGGGCCGGGCTGCTGCTGGTCGCCCTGGCCGGATGCAGCAGGCACCCGGGGGCGCAGTCGCCGGCGGCGGCCGAGGCTGCCGCCGACGCAGCCGCAGCCGCGGCCGATGCGGCAGCCCCTGCACCGGCGGCGCCCGCCGCCGTGCTGCAGGCGCCCAAGGGCACCTTCCTGGCCTACGAGCACGACGCGCGCGTGCGCATGGCCGGCGCGCAGATCCCGGCGCATATCGACGCGGTGCGCAACGCCTGCCTGCAGGCGCGGTTCGGCGACTGTGCCGTGCTGGACATCGCCCAGCGCGGTGGCACCTTCCCGGGCGGTTCGATCACCGTGCGCACTGCGCCGGCCGGCGTGGAGCCGTTGCTGCGGCTGGCGGGCGAGGGCGGCGAGATCGCCTCGCGCAGCACCCGCGCCGAGGACCTGGCGCAGCAGGTGGCGGACAACCGGCTGACCCGCGCGCGGCTGGAGAACGAGCACGCCCGCCTGCTTGAGTACCAGCGCCGGGGCGACCTGAAGATGGCCGACCTGCTGACGATTTCGCAGCGGTTGGCCGAGATCGAGGGCGGCCTGCAGGTGGCGCAGCAGGATGCGGCCCAGCAGCAGCGCCGCATCGACACCCAGCGCCTGGAGATCATGTTCGAGGCGATCGGCACCGAGCGCAGCCGCAGCGAACTGGGCCAGGCGTTCGCGGAGACCGGCCAGATATTCTCCGGCAGTTTGGGCCTGATGATCCGCCTCATCGCCGGCGTGTTGCCGCCGGCGATCCTGGTGGCGGTGTTGGTGTGGATCGCGAGGCTGTGGTGGCGGCGCCGCCGCAAGTCCGCGTCTTGATGCTGGTGATGGGATGGGGGCTGCATTGTGGGAGCGGCTTCAGCGGCGACTGCCATCTGACAGGCCGCGACTCCGCTCGTCGGGGCTGAAGCCCCTCCCACAATTTCTCCAGCAGGCATCGCATGGGGCCGGCTGGGTGCACTGTAGGAGCGGCTTCAGCCGCGACAGCCATCTGACAGATTGCGGCTCCGCTCGTCGGGGCTGAAGCCCCTCCTACAATTTCTCCAGCAGGCCTTGCGCGGGATCGGCTGGGTGCACTGTAGGAGCGGCTTCAGCCGCGACCGCCATCTGATAGATCGCGACTCCGCTCGTCGGGGCTGAAGCCCCTCCTACAATTTTTCCAGCAGGCCTTGCGCGGAGCCGGCTGGGTGCACTGTAGGAGCGGCTTCAGCCGCGACTGCCATCTGGCAGATTGCGGCTCCGCTCGTCGGGGCTGAAGCCCCTCCTACAATTTCTCCAGCAGGCATTGCGCGGAGCCGGCTGGGTGCACTGTAGGAGCGGCTTCAGCGGCGACTGCCATCTGACAGATTGCGGCTCCGCTCGTCGGGGCTGAAGCCCCGACCAAACGCGAAAGCCTCGTCAGCCCTCGTCTTCCTCGAATTCGACGAACACATCCAATTCCAGCGCCAGCTCCTGCACCGCATCGCGCACCTTCTGCGCGGTGGAGGCGTTGCCGGCCTCGACTTCGATCTCGTGCGTGCCCGGGCCTTCGTCGTCGGACAGCCCGGCCGAACTGGAATCGTCGTCGTCCAGGTGCGGCATCAGGTCGTCCACTTCCTCGACATGTTCGATCCCGTCCAGACTCAGCAGCAGGTTGCTGATGGCGCGGGCGTCGTCCTCGCTGCCGGTGATGCGCAGGCGCAGGGTGGGCATGGCCGGAGTCTCCGTTTCAATGGAGCTCCAGCCTAGGCAGGGTTGCGGCAACGCCGGGTGAGGACGGTGTTGCTGCTCAGTTCGACACGCTGACCGCGCGTACCGAGGCGGGCACCAGCAGTTCGCCCAGCGCGGCCGACAGCAGGCGCGGTCCCACGTAGTGCCGGTGCACCGGATCGACCACGGCCATGTAGGCGCGCCCGAAGGCATTGCGGCACTGCACGCGGGTAGCCAGGCTGACTTCGATCGTGCCATCGGCTCCGGCGCTCACGGCGACGCACGAACGGAAGCGCAGGTGGCGGTCGTCGGCGCCGAGGATGACCTGCGCGCTCTGTGCATCGTGCTGCTGCGCCAGCACCGGGAAACGCTGCAGAAACCATTCGGGCGTGTCCCGGCAGGCCAGCGACGATACCGGGCAACCCAGCCGCGCGGTGCGCAGCCCCAGCGGCCGTACCAGCAGGTTGCGCAGCTGCATCAACCCGCCGACGCCGGCCGGCGGATGTTCGACGAAGGCCTGCAGCAGCGCGGCAAGGATCGCGGTCGGCGTGCGCGGCTGCAGGCAGGCGGCGTCCAGGCGCGCGACGGCACAGTCCTGCAGGTGGTGGCGCGCATCGAGCTGCGCGTGCAGCAGCGAGTTTGCGGGCAGATCGTGCCGGCTTAGCACGGGCGGCAGCGAGGCGCGATGACCGACGAAGCCGAGCAGGTTCGGAGATGCGAGGCGGCGACGCAATCGCCCGGCGAAGCTGCGGATCGATGCGCAACTGCGCTGTTGCCAGGAATACGGGGCGGCATGGAAGGCCAGCGTGGTGGTCGGCACGGTCAGCGCCCCGCGCTCTGCGGCAGCAAGTCGCGCCGCGACCGCTGCCGGCAGCACTTCGGTGAGGCTGGCCAGGGTGGCTTGGCCGCTGGCGGCCTCGTCCCGGGTCGGGCCTTGTGCAAGCCCGGAGAGTTCATCGGGATGACAGGACAGCGCGAACAGCGCCGGATGCCGGCCATCGTCGCGCAGCGGCTGGAACTGGTGCCACGTGCCACCGTCGAAGCGCACGGTGAACATGCAGTCCGCGGGCACTTCGACATGCTGCAAGGCACGCAGAAAGGCGGCTGGATCGGCCTCGATCTCCGGCAGCGTCGCGGTGGCAAAGCGCAGTCGCGCGCCGCCGCTGCCGCTGATGGCGGTGAACACGCGATGGCCGGCATGGCGATGGAAGGGATGGCCCTGCGGCCCGACCGAGAACGAGAACAGCGAGGTGGGGTCGTTGCGGGCGAAGTCCGGCGGCGATAGCAGCGCGGAGGGTTCATCGAGCGCATCGTGATGCGCCGGATGCAGGCGCTGGCGCTGGCCGGCGCTGGCTGCCAGGGCGTCGCCGGCGCCGGGATCGAGCTGTGCGATCAGCGCGACCTCGACCGGGCGCTGGCCGGGCGGGCATGGCAGGGTAATGCGGGGGAAGCTGCTTTCGTGGTCGATCCGGGTGCGTTCCATGGTGTTTCCCGCAGTGAGGTTCTAGGTGGCCTTTTTCTTGGCCAGGCGTCGCGACTCGCGCTGCAGTGGCCCTGCGGCCGGACAGACCGCAAAGGCGAAGCTGCCCAGCGTATTGACCAGGTTGTCGGGGGTGAGCCGGTAGTAGACGAACTGACCGCGCCGCTCGCTGGTCACCAGTCCGGCCGCCGACAGCACCGACAGGTGGCGGGAGATTGCCGGGGCGGTCATGGCAAAGCGCTGGCCGATTTCGCCAGCGGTGAGTTCCCGCTCCGACAGGTAGGCGAGGATTTCGCGACGCGGGCGCGAGGCGAGGGCTTCGAAGATGCGATCTACCGTCACACGAATTCACCAATTAACGAATTAGTTAAATATTGCGGAGTAGTTGCGCCCGTGTCAAGCGCCGGCCTGAGCCCGATCGGCTAGACCCGATCGGCTAGCCCCGATCAGGAAGACCCATCAACTCCGCCGGCAACGGCGGCAACGGCGTGCGCTCGTCCAGCGCTTCGCGGCGCAGCCAGTCGATCATCAGTTCGGCGGCGGCGCTGGGCGGCTGGTGTTCGGGATGGACGATGTAATAGGCATAGCGCGGGCGCATGGCCGGGCCGGGCAGGCGCACCAGTTCGTAGCGCTGCAGGTAGGGCTGGGCGACCAGCTTGCGTGCCAGTACCGCGCCCATGCCGTAAACGGCGGCGCGCAAGGCCTCGGTGCTGTCGCTGAAACTGTGCATCGGCGGCAGGCGCGCGCCGCGCACGCCGGCGGCACGCAGCCAGTCGCGCCAACTCTGCGGCGACATGTCCGACAGCAAGGGCAGGCGCAGGATGTCGGCCGGGCCCTGCAGCTCGGCCAGTTGCGGCAATGCCGGCGAGGCCACGGGGAACAGCGCGTCCTCCATCAGCGGCAGCGCGGTCAGGCCGGGCCAACGGCCGGGTCCGTAGCGGATGCCGAGGTTGGGGCCGCCGTCTTCGAAGCGGGTCAGCGCGCTGCCGGTGTGGATTTCCAGGCGCACGTGCGGGTGCAGCGCGCAGAAGCGCGGCAGGCGCGGCAGCAGCCAGCAGTAGGAGATCGAATGCAGGGTCGTCAGCCGCAGCGGTACGGTCTCCGGCGGCGGGCGCAGGTCGCCGGCCACCGCGCCGATGTCGGCCAGGGCCGCGCTGGCGGCGTCGGCGAGTTGGCGGCCTTCGGCGGTGAGGGTGACGCCGCGTGCATGGCGCTGGAACAGCGTGGTGCCGAGTATCGCTTCCAGCTTGCGCACGTGGTGGCTGACCGCGCTGGCGGTCAGGTGCAGTTCTTCGCCGGCCAGGGCGAAGTTCTGGTGGCGCGCGGCGACGGCGAAGACGCCCAGCGCAGGGAGCAAGGTAGGGCGCAGGTTCAAGGGCGAGCCACGAATCAGATTTGTCGCTGGGCGTGATACTACGCGCTTGTCGGCCCGGCCGGGCGGGAGGAAGCTGGCGGCTCTTCCGATCGTTCCTGCCGCCATGGACAGCTCAGCAGCCCCCTCGAAGTCGCCCCTGGTCCAGCATCGCGTCGTGTTCGATTTCGAGATCGATTTCAGCAATGGGGGCGGGCTGCAGGGGCAGGATTTCCGGCTGGACATCGACGGCACCGACATCGACGACGCGGACCTCGCGGCCTACCTCGTGCGCGACCTGCGCCTGCTGATGGTCGGCAGCGTGCGGATCGTGCGCCGCCGGATCATCGCCGAACCCCACAAGCGCAGTCCCAAGGAGATGGCATGAACAATGTGGCACAGGCCGAAACGGCGATTGCGCGCGGGCGTGACTGGCGCACCCCGCTGGAGCTGGGCGTGCTCGGCGCGATCTGGGGCTGCTCGTTCCTGTTCATGCGCATCGCCGCCGAGCCGTTCGGGCCATTGGCGCTGGTCGAGGTGCGCCTGCTGCTGGGCGCGCTGGTGCTCTCGCCGTTCCTGTGGAAGTCGCGGGCGTTGTTCCCGCCGCGGCGCTGGCTGTGGCTGGTGCCGATCGGCCTGGTGAACTCGGCCATCCCCTTCCTGCTGTTCGCCTGGGGCGCCGAGCGCGCGCCGGCGGCGATCGGGGCGATCTGCAACGCGATGACGGTGCTGTTCGCCGCGCTGGTGGCCTTCCTGTTCTTCGGCGAGAAGATCGGCCTGCGCCGGGCGCTCGCGCTGCTCGTCGGTTTCGTCGGCGTGGTGGTGCTGGCGACCGGCAAGTCCGCCGGCCTGAGCATCGGCCCGGCGGTGTTCGCCGGTGCGCTGGCCTCGCTGCTCTACGGCGTGGGCGTGAACCTGGTCAAGCGCCACATGACCGGCCTGCCGCCGGCGGCCTCCGGCGCGGCCACGCTGGGCTGCGGCGCGATCCTGCTGCTGCCGCTGGCCGCCACGCACTGGCCGCAGGCACCGGTGCCGGCGATTGCCTGGGCCAGTGCGATTGCACTGGGCGTGTTCTGTACCGGCTTCGCTTTCCTGCTGTACTACCGGTTGATCTACCGCGTCGGGCCGGCCGTGGCGTCGACGGTGACGTATCTGATCCCGGTGTTCGGCGCGCTGTTCGCCTGGCTGTTCCTGCACGAGCCGATCACCCTGCGCATGCTGGCCGCCGGTGCGCTGATCCTCGGCAGCGTCGCCTTCAGCCAGAAGCGCTGAGGCTCACTTCGGCGTGCGTACCGGCAGCGGCACGTTGCACAGGTCGATGTGCCCGGCCGGACGCTTGTAGAAGTCGTCGACGCGATTGCGCCTTGCCTCGGTGACGTCGCGGAAGGTCTGGCTGTCGGTGCGCAGCAGTTGCAGCGGCGTGCGCTCGGCCTGCGGCACGTCGCTGGCCAGGCGGATCGCCTGAATCGGCGTGCGCTGCGCCGGGTCTTCGTAGAAGCCCATCGGGTCCGGGCCGCGTGCGCTGGCGCTGAGCAGTTCCATGCCTTTGACCACGCGGCCGACGACGGTGATGTTGTTGTCGAGCTGGCGCGGCGACTGGCCGATGACCACGTACAACTCCGCGCCGACGCTGCTGTCGGGCGCGTTGTTGCGGCCGGCGCCGACGGCGCCGTAGCAGTGGGCGATCCAGCTCTGCCCGCCGGCGCTGTCGCGGCCGACCGGGAAACCATCGGCGAAGCCGACTTCGCGGGCCCAGCCATCGCTGTCGGGCAGGCGCGAGAACGCCAGGCCCTTGGACGGCCGCGCGAACTCGGCCGGCAGGTGGGTCTTGGCCGTGCCGATGGGCTTGGCCTTGGCCGGGTCGTCGGCATCGGCATCGCCGAACTGCACGACGAAGTTGTCCTGCGCGCGGTAGATCGAGGTGCCGTCCCAGAAGTGCTCATGGGCGAAGGTGCGGATGTTGTCGACATGCGCCGGCGCGAACTGCGGCGCCAGTTCGATGACGACGCGGCCGCTGGCCAGTTCGAGGTACAGCGTGTTGGCTGGATCGAGCGTGCGCCAGTCGCTGGCGGGCGAGGCGTCGAGGATCTGCTGGGGGCTGCGGTACGGCGCGGCGTGGACGAGGGCGGGCAGGGCGGCAAGCAGGACGCAGGCGAGCAGGCGGGCGGTCGGACGCATGGACGGGGCCGGTAGGGAGTCGGCCGATTCTGGCCCGGCGGCGGCGCCGGGCGCCACTGCTTTCAGCGGCCCGGCTTGCGCTTGACGTAGAGCTGCTTGCGCACCTTGGCCACCACATCGCCCTGGCCATCGATCACCTCGGTGTCGAACCAGCGCAGGGTCTTGTCGCCGCCGGCGGTGGCCGCGCGCAGTTCGTCGAGCACGGCATCGTCGATGTGGAACTCGGCGAACACCGTGCCGCGGCCGGGCTTGACGAAGTCGATGGCGCCGGCCTTGTCCCAGACGTAGTAGTCGCGGCCGATGTTCTGCATCACCAGCAGCATCCAGAACGGGTCGGTCATCGCGAACAGGCTGCCGCCGAAGTGGGTGCCGACGTAGTTGCGGTTCCAGGGCCGCATGCGCAGTTCGACGCGCGCGTAGCGGTAGTCCGCGGACACGCGGGTGACGCGGATGCCGGGGAAGAGGAAGGGCGGCCACAGGTTGAGGCCCAGGCGGAACAGTGAGGCTTTCATGGGCGGGAGCGTACCATACGCGGTCGTACGGACGCTCCCTCCGCCTCAGAACATCAAGGCCGACATCCTTCGCCGAAACCGCCCCACCAGGTCCTCGTCCTCGATCACCCGGAACGCATCGATCAGGGTCTTCTTCGGCAACCCCTCGCCGTAATTGCGATCCAGCCGCAGCAGTTCGATGAAATGTTCCAGCGCCGCTTCGTCCGCGCCGTCGAGCAGCAGGCGCACGCCGAGCAGGTGGCGCGCGCGCAGGTCGTTGGGGTTGCCGGCCACGGCCTGTTCGAGCTCGGCCTGGGACGGCGCGTCCTTCAACGCATTGGCGAAACCCAGGCGCGCATGGGCGCGCACCGCGCGGTCGTCGGTGGCCAGGTTGGCCGGCAGGGCGTCCAGCAGGCGGCCGGCTTCCTCGGCCTCGCCGGTGCGCAGCAGCGCCAGGGCGAGGTCGAGCTTGAGCTCTTCCTTGTCCGGCTCGGCGGCAATCGCCGTGCGCAGTTGCGTCACCAGTTCGCCCGGGTCGAGCGGGGTGGCCTCGGCGGGCGCTTCCGCGGCGGCGGCGGCCGCCGGCACGATGCCGTGCTGGGTGAGAAATTCGCGCAGCTGGCCCTCGGGCAGGGCGCCGGGGAAGCCGTCCACCAGTTGCCCGTCCTTGACCAGGAACACGGTGGGCACCGAGCGGATCTGGAACGCGGCGGCGATCTGCTGCTCCTGGTCGACATCGACCTTGGCCAGCTCGAAGGCACCGTTGTACTCGGCGGCGAGCTTTTCCAGGATCGGCGTCAGGGTCTTGCACGGGCCGCACCAGGTGGCCCAGAAATCCACCAGCACCGGCACCTGCAGGGACTTCTGCAGGACTTCGGTCTCGAAGGTCGCGGTGACGGCGTCGAATACGTGCGGCTTGTCGGACATGGGCAGGGGGACGAGAAAGGAGAACCCCACTATGGTGGCAAATGCGGCGGTCTCAAGCATGAAGGCCGATGACTTTTGCGCCCGTGTCACGCATGCTCGGGACGCAATGGCGCGGCCCGGCGGGCACCGTGCCGGCGCAGGCCCTTGCAGGACGCGGTGCCGATCGGTTCGGCAAGAAGAAGGTGGGGATGGCTAGGGGAAATGCCGGCGGCGCCCAGTGCTGCACGTCGGATCTGTTGAGCTTGTCGCGCTTGCTGCGGATGTGCGAGGTGGAGCTGGTGCTGCTGGACGGCAACGGACCGGGCGCCACCGTCCACCGCGCGTTCCACGAGCAGGCGCTGTGCGGCACGATCAGGACCGGGTTCTCCAGCCGTGGGCGTTTCACGCTGCCGCCGGATTGGCGGCTGCTGGCCTGCGTCCAGGAGACCGACGAATCGGCGAGCTGGTGCCAGGGGGCGCCCTTGTCCAACGCCAGCGTGCTGACGCTGGGCCCCGGCGCGACCAGCGATTTCGTGCTCAGCGCCGGCAGCGCGATCACCTGGGTCATGGCGCCGCTGCAGGGTGTCCGGCGGCCGGCGGACGGCCAACTCGGCGCGTCCACCCCCGGGTCGGGGCACTTGCAGCTGCCGGACGCGCATCCCTTGCTACAGCGCTATGCCGGGTTGGGCGAGCGCATCGCTGCTGGCCATGCGGCGCTGGCCGATCTCTCGCTGGGCGAGCTGCTGGCGCAGCACGACCAGTGCATGGCCGATGCCGGCCCGCACGGCCGCGTGGTCAGCGGCCGCGGCCGCGGCACGCATTACAGGATGCTGCGGCGGGCCGAGGACTTCATGCGCAAGAACCTGCGGCACAACCTCTACATGAACGAGATCTGCGCGGCCGCTGGCGTCAGCGAGCGGGCATTGCGCTATGCGTTCGACGATCTGCTCGGCATGTCGCCCAACCGCTATCTGTCCATGCTGCGTCTGTGCACGGCGTCGCTTGGGCTGGCGTCGGCCGACGCACAACGCACCTCCGTCAAGGCGGTCGCGCTCAGCTGTGGTCTGTGGGACCTGTCGCGTTTCGCGGAGAACTACCGCCGCGTGTTCGGCGAGCTGCCGCGCGAGACCTTGATGCGCCAGGCGGATTGATCCGGACAAAGCTGCCTGTGGCAAGGCCGCCCCGATGAATATCAACGCCTGGCCGGCCAATGCGACAATCCACCGCTTGGCGCGCATCGCCTTGCGCGCCGCAGCCGGGAGCAGGGCGTGGACAAGCGAGATCAATGGGGCCGTTGGGCCGCGATGGGGCTGTTGCCCTGGCTGGTGCTGGTGGTGACCATTTTCGGCTTGATCGTGCCGGGGTATTCGCAATGGCGCTATCCGGTGGCGCTGCTCGGCGCGACCGGCGGCGATCACGCGCGCGCTTTCAGCCTGCTCGGTTTCGTGCTGCCCGGCGTGGTGGCAGCCCTGGCCGCGCTGGCGGTGTTCGCGAATGATGCGGCCGGGCGCTCGTGGAACTATCGGGTCGGGGTGCAGTTGCTGTTCCTGTCGGGGCTGGCCTTCGCCGGCCTGGGCCTGCTGCCGCTGGATCCCAACGACCTGGAAGGGCGCGCGACGCAGTGGCATTCGGCGGCCTGGTTGCTGTGGGAGGTGTCCTTCATCCCGGCGATGCTGGCGCTGGGCCTGGCCGCCGCCGGCCGCCACCGGGGCCTGGCCTGGCTGTGCTGGGGGGCGGCGATCATCGTGTTGGTGACCGGCTTCGTGCCGCTGCTGCCGGCGCCGCTGGCGCAACGGCTGGGGTTCGCGGCCTGGGCCGGCTGGTTCGGCCTGGCCGCCGGGCGCTGGCCGCAGCGGGCTTGAGCGCGGCCCGGGCCAGGACCGGTCCGGCCCGGGTTTGGTCCCCCCTGCTGCACTGCGGTACCCTTTGACGCTTTGCGCCGTCGCGTCCCGACCGTCTCCATGTCCTCCGCCGATACCCACGCCTACGACCCGCAGCAGGTCGAATCCGCCGCCCAGCAGTTCTGGGACGCCACCCGCGCCTTCGAGGTCGACGAGACTTCCGACAAGCCGAAGTTCTACTGCCTGTCGATGCTGCCGTACCCGTCCGGTGCGCTGCACATGGGCCACGTGCGCAACTACACCATCGGCGATGTGATCAGCCGCTACCAGCGCATGATCGGCAAGAACGTGCTGCAGCCGATGGGGTGGGATGCCTTCGGCCTGCCGGCCGAGAACGCGGCGATCAAGAACAAGACCGCCCCGGCGAAGTGGACCTACGCCAACATCGAGCACATGCGCAGCCAGCTCAAGTCGCTGGGTTACGCCATCGACTGGTCGCGCGAGTTCGCCACCTGCCGGCCCGAGTACTACGTGCACGAGCAGCGCATGTTCACCCGGCTGATGCGCAAGGGCCTGGCCTACCGCCGCAACGCAGTGGTGAACTGGGACCCGGTCGACCAGACGGTGCTGGCCAACGAGCAGGTGATCGACGGCCGCGGCTGGCGCTCCGGCGCGCTGGTGGAGAAGCGCGAGATCCCGCAGTGGTTCCTGCGCATCACCGATTACGCGCAGGAATTGCTCGACGGCCTGGACACGCTGGAAGGCTGGCCGGAGTCGGTCAAGACCATGCAGCGCAACTGGATCGGCCGCTCCGAGGGCCTGGAGATCCAGTTCGACGTGATCGACGCGCACGGCACGGCGCTCGAACCGTTGCGCGTGTTCACCACCCGCCCGGACACGCTGATGGGCGTCACCTTCGTCTCCATCGCCGGCGAACATCCGCTGGCCCAGCACGCCGCCGCGCACAACCCGGCGCTGGCGCAGTTGCTGGCCGAGCTCAAGCACGGCGGTGTCTCCGAGGCCGAGCTGGAAACCCAGGAAAAGCGCGGCATGGACACCGGCCTGAGGGCGGTGCATCCGATCACCGGCGAGCAGGTGCCGGTCTGGGTCGCCAACTTCGTGCTGATGGGCTACGGCACCGGCGCGGTGATGGCGGTGCCGGGCCACGACCAGCGTGATCATGAGTTCGCGAAGAAATATGCGTTGCCGATCAGAGTCGTCATCGAGCCCGAGGAAGTCGTCGCGGCCAGGGAGGCATTGGCCAAGGGTGTGTCGCTTGCATCAGACCTCGATGCTATGGGCTCTGGGGCCCCTAAAGATCCGGTGCCCCCGCAGAGCCGGGGCATGTTTGAGCAGGTAATTCAAAGATTCGAGGCCGTGTGCGAGAAGGAAGCCTTCGGCGATCGCGGCATTTTGGTCAACTCCGGCGAGTTCGATGGCCTGGACTACTACGGCGCCTTCGAAGCCCTGGCCGAGCGCTTCGAGCGCCAGGGCCGCGGCCAGCGCCGCATCAACTATCGGCTGCGCGACTGGGGCGTGAGCCGCCAGCGCTACTGGGGCTGCCCGATCCCGGTGATCTACTGCGCCAGCTGCGGCGCGCTGCCGGTGCCCGAGGACCAGCTGCCGGTGGTGCTGCCCGAAGACGTGCAGTTCAGCGGCACCGGCTCGCCGATCAAGACCGATCCGCAGTGGCGCAAGACCACCTGCCCGCAGTGCGGCCAGCCGGCCGAGCGCGAGACCGACACCTTCGACACCTTCATGGAGTCGAGCTGGTACTACGCCCGCTACACCTCGCCCGGCGCGCGCGACATGGTGGACAAGCGCGGCAACTACTGGCTGCCGGTCGACCAGTACATCGGCGGCATCGAGCACGCGATCCTGCACCTGATGTATTTCCGCTTCTATCACAAGCTCATGCGCGACGCGCGGCTGGTGGACAGCGACGAGCCGGCGACCAACCTGCTGACCCAGGGCATGGTGATCGCCGAGACGTTCTACCGCCACAACGCCGATGGCTCGAAGGACTGGATCAACCCGGCCGAGGTCGAGGTGCAGCGCGACGAGCGCGGCCGCGTGGTCGGCGCGACGCTGGTGGCCGATGGCCAGCCGGTACAGATCGGCGGTACCGAGAAGATGTCCAAGTCGAAGAACAACGGCGTGGACCCGAAGACCATGGTCGAGAAGTACGGCGCCGACACCGTGCGCCTGTTCTCGATGTTCGCCGCCCCGCCCGAGCAGTCGCTGGAGTGGAACGAGGCCGGCGTCGACGGCATGGCGCGCTTCCTGCGCCGGCTGTGGACGCAGGTGGAGAAGCACGCCGACGCGGGCGCGGTGGCCGCCCTGGACGTCGCTGCGCTGGACGCCGCGCAGAAGGCCATGCGCCGCAAGACCCACGAGACGATCGGCAAGGTCGGCGACGACTATGGCCGCCGCCACAGCTTCAACACCGCGATTGCTGCCGTGATGGAACTGTCCAACACCCTGGCCAAGTTCGAGGACGACAGCGCTGCCGGCCGCGCCGTGCGCCAGGAGGCGCTGGAAGCGATGGTGCTGCTGCTCAACCCGATCACCCCGCATGCCAGCCACGCGCTGTGGCAGGTGCTGGGCCACCGCGAGGCGCTGCTGGAAGACCTGCGCTTCCCGCAGGTCGACGCCGCCGCGCTGGTGCGCGATGCGCTGACCCTGGCGGTACAGGTGAACGGCAAGCTGCGCGGCACGATCGAAGTGGCGGCCGATGCCGGGCGCGAACAGATCGAGGCGCTGGCGCAGGCCGAGCCGAACGCGGCGAAGTTCATCGACGGCCTGACCGTGCGCAAGGTCATCATCGTGCCGGGCAAGATCGTCAACATCGTCGCCGCCTGAGCAAGGGCGGCCGCCCGGCCGCCGCGACCTCAAGCCGCGTTCACGCCGGTTCGGGCAGCCTAGGACGGTCCGTGCCGCTGCGGGAGCGGCTCCCGCAGCGGCCGTGCCGCTCCAGTCCCGCGATGCGAGCGGGCCTGAAGTCCGTCACAGCCCGCATCCCGGTTGCCGCCCTTCGCCCGCTGCCCCAGACTGTCTCCATGATCCGAGTCCCGCACACTTTCCTCCTCGCGCTCTTCCTCACCCTGGGCCTGAGCGCCTGCGGCTTCCACCTGCGCAACAAGCTCAGCCTGCCGGCCGACACGCCCGCGGTGAAAGTGCAGTCGGCCGCGCCGTACAGCGAACTGGTCAAGATCCTCAACCGCGGCCTGGTCGCCGCCGGCGCCACCCTGGCCGACGAAGACGCCACGACCGGCTTCGCCACGCTGCAGGTGCTGTCCGAACGCTGGGGCGACCTGCCGATCGCGATCGATGCCGAAGGCCGCGCACAGGAATACAGCCTGCGCTACGCGGCGATCTTCACCCTCCTGCGCGCCGATGGCTCGGTGATGGTGCCGCAGCAGGTGATCGAACTGTCGCGCGACTACGTCTCGCCGCCCCAGGACGCCACCGGCACCGCGACCGAGCGCGAGATCCTGGCGACCGAGCTGCGCCGCGACATGGCCGCTTCGATCCTGCGCCGCATCGACAGCGTGGTGCGTGCGCGCCTGGAACACGGGCAGTCGCTGGAAGACACCGGCACGCCGGTGCCGGCGCCCGCGCCCACCCCGGCGCCCACGCCCGAACAACAGCCGCCGCTGCAGTGAGCGCGCCACCGCGCCCTCGCTAAGCCCGACCGTCCATGGAACTTCGCCCCGAACAGCTCGCCAGCCAGACCGGCCAGCCATTGCAGCCGGTCTACCTGGTCGCCGGCCCGGAAACCCTGCGCGTGCTCGAAGCGGCCGACGGCATCCGGGCGCGGGCGCGTGCCGAGGGCATCGGCGAGCGCGAGATGTTCGATGCCGACGGCCGCGATTTCGACTGGAACCAGCTCGAGCAGAGTTTCAACGCGCCCAGCCTGTTCAGTGCGCGGCGCCTGGTCGAGGTGCGACTGCCCAGCGGCAAGCCCGGCAAGGAGGGCGCGGAGGTCATCAGCGGTTTCTGCGCCAATCCGCCGCCGGACGTGGTGCTGCTGATCACCGCCAACGACTGGAGCAAGGCGCACCACGGCAAGTGGGCCGACGCCGTCGCCCGCCTCGGCACCATTGCCGTGGCCTGGGCGATCAAGCCGCACGAGCTGCCGGAATGGATCGAACGCCGCCTGCGCAGCAAGGGCCTGCGCGCCGATGCCGACGCGGTGCAGCGCCTGAGCGAGCGTGTGGAAGGCAATCTGCTGGCCGCCGCGCAGGAGATCGACAAGCTGGTGCTGCTCGCCGACGGCCAGACGCTGGACCTGGCGGCGATGGAATCGCTGGTCGCCGATGCGGCGCGCTACGACGTGTTCCGGCTGGCCGAGGCGATGTTGTCCGGGCAGGCGGTCGCAGTGGGCCGCATGCTTGCCGGCCTGCGCGGCGAGGGTGAAGCGGTGGCCGGCCTGACGCCCATCCTCATCAAGGAATTGCTGCGCACCGCCGCGCTGGCGCGGGTGCAGGCCTGTGGCGGCAATCTTGCCGGCGAGATGAAGGCGCAGGGCATCTGGGAATCGCGCCAGGCGCCGTTCAAGCGTGCGCTGGCCCGGCATGCCGAGCCGCGGCGCTGGGAACGCTTCGTCGCCGAGGCCTCGAAGGTCGACCGCATCGCCAAAGGCCGCGGCGACGGCGACGCCTGGGTGGCGCTCGAGCGCTTGCTGCTGGCGGTAGCCGAGGCGCGCGCCGTGCGCCTGCTCGTGGCCAACTGAGCGAGCCGGCGGCGATGCACGCCCGCCGCGCCGAGCAGGGCCTGGTGCTGTGCTACGGCGGGACGTTCGATCCGATTCACGACGGCCATCTGGCCATCGCCCGCGCCGCGCGCGACGCGTTCGGCGTGGCGGTGGACCTGATCCCCGCCGCCGACCCCCCGCACCGCCCGCCGCCGGGCGCCGATGCCGCGCAACGCGCGCAGATGATCTCGCTGGCCATCGCCGGCGAACCCGGGCTGCGCCTCGACCTGCGCGAATTGCAACGGGCACGGCGCCTCGATCGGCCGTCCTACACCTACGACACCTTGCAGGAACTGCGGCACGAGTGGGGTCCCGCGCGGCCGATCGCCTGGCTGCTCGGCGCGGACAGTTTCGCCGGCCTGCCGCAGTGGCATCGCTGGCAGGAACTGGGCGGGCTCGCCCACCTGGTGATCGCCGAGCGGCCGGGCAGTGGCCTCGATGCGCCGTTGCCACCGGCACTGGCGGCCTGGGCCGAGGGCCGCTGGGCCGATTCCGCGGCGGCCCTGGCCGCAGCGCCGGCCGGCCGCTTGTGGAAGCTGCGCCAGCCGCTGCGCGCCGAGTCGGCCAGCCAGGTCCGCAGCGAGATCGCCGAGGGTGGCGATTGGCGTGCCTGGGTACCGGCGGCGGTGGCGGACTTCATCGTGGCGCGGCACTTGTACGCCACTCCCGCCAGCTGAACGCGCCGCTGGCGCCATTTGCCTATAATTCGCCGCATTCCCCTCGAGTTGCCTGCTTTGACCAGCCAAGCCCAAGTCATCAAGACCCGTATTCCCACCCCGCCGCCGGCCCTGCCGTTGCTGCTTTCCACGGTTCGCGATGCGCTCGCCGAGCTCAAGGGCAAGGACGTGGTCGAGATAGACGTGCGTGGCAAGTCCAGCGTGGCCGACTACATGGTCGTGGTGTCGGGCACTTCGACCCGCCATGTGAAGTCGATTGCCGATGAAGTGGTCAAGTTCGCCAAGCGCCTGGACCTGATGCCGTTGGGCGTGGAAGGCGAGCGCGAGGCGGAGTGGATCCTGGTCGACCTGGGCGATGTGATCGTCCACGTCATGCTGCCGCGCGTGCGCGAGTTCTATGCGCTGGAGCGGTTGTGGACGGTGGGCGACCAGCGCCCGGTCGAGATGGACGACGAAGCCGAGTGATCGCAGGGGTGCCGCGGCGATGAAGGCGCGGCTGATCGCGACCGGCGAACGCGCGCCGGCCTGGGTTGCGCAGGGGTTTGCCGAGTACCAGAAGCGGTTGTCGCACTGGCTGCCGCTGGAATTGGTGGAGATCGAGCCCGGCCTGCGTGGCAAGGGGCGCGATGGACAGCGGGCGATCGACGACGAGGGGCGCCGGGTGTTGGCGGCGCTGCCGAAGCAGCCTTACGTGGTGGCGTTGGATGTGCCGGGGAAGCCCTACAGCTCGGAGCAGCTGGCGCTGCGAATGGCGCATTGGCGCACGTTGGGGCGGGATCTGGCGTTTTTGATCGGCGGGCCCGAGGGGCATGCGGCCGATGTGGTCAGGATGGCCGATGAGCGCTGGTCGTTGGGGCCTTTGACGTTGCCGCACATGCTGGTGCGGTTGGTGGTGGCCGAGCAGTTGTATCGGGCTGCGGCTATGTTGGTTAATCATCCTTATCATCGGGCTTAGGGCCTGGGGCCTGGGGCCTGGGGCGTTGGGGCTGGTCGTGCGGCGTCCGGAGGCAGGGCCTTGCCCGGGGACGCCAAAATCTGCATCCATGCAGCTCTTGGCGTCCCCCGGGCAAGGGCCTGGCCCCGGACGCCGCCGATAACAACAAAACAACAAGCACCCAAAAAAACAGCCCGGGCATCACTACCCGGGCTGCAACAAAAACACCCCGATCTTCCTCAGTTCCAGCTAACCTTCGCCCCCAAAGTGAAGTAACGACCCACCGCACCGCTGAAGTGCAGCGGGTTGTAGTTGATCGCACCATAAGTCGCCGGATCCAGCGGCGCAGTACGATCGAACACGTTCTGCACCGAGCCGAAGATCTCCAGCACGTCGGTCGCCTTCCAGTTGGCCGACAGGTCGAACGTCGTGAACGACGCCAGCGTGCAATCGCCCGGCGCCGGCGAACCGTCGGCGCGGAAGTTCAAGCACGTGTCCTCCTTCGAGCCCCCGGTCTCCGGCGTGTTGTCGATCGAGCTGATGTAATTGACGATGCCGCTCACCGACCAGGCGTTGTAGTTCCAGGTCGCACCGAAATTCACCCGGTCCTCGGGCGTGCCGATGCAGTTGGTGACGTCGCAGTTGCCGTGCGTGCCGGCGTATTCGTGGGTGACGTCGCCTTCGGTGCGCTCGAACTTGCTGATGTGGCTCCACTGCAGGTCCAGGCGCAGGTCGCCGTAGGCGCCCATCGGGATGTCCTGGCGGATGTCGGTGTCCACGCCTTCTACTTCGGACGAGTTGGCGTTCACGTATTGGGTGTTGATCGCCAGGATGGTGCCGGTGCCGGGCACGCCGTTGAGCAGGTCGGTGTCGCGCAGTACCTGGCCGTTGGCGATGGCGTCGGCGGTCGAGCCTTGCGCGATTTCATCGGTGCGCTTGATGCGCCACGCATCCACCGTGATCGAGGTGGTGCTGGTCGGTTGCAGCACGATGCCCAGGCTGTAGCTCTTCGATTCTTCGGGCTTCAATGCCGGGTTGGGTGTGGTGATGATCGCCACCGGCTGCAGGCCGCAGTCGTCCTGGTCGCCGCCGGGGGCAGGCGTGCCGTTGGGGCAACGCACGGGGTCGAGCGCGCTGGAGAAGGCGGCCAGGCCGCCGTCGCCGTTCTCGGCCGGGTTCGGGGCGCGGAAGCCTTCGGCGTAGGTGCCGCGCAGGGCGAACCAGTCGACCGGGTTCCACTTGAAGCCGACCTTCGGCTTGAGCGCGTCGTCGCCGCTTTCGTACTTGTCGTAGCGGGCCGCGGCCGACAGCTCCAGGGTTTCCAGCACCGGTGCGGACAGTTCGACGTAGCCGGCGTAGACGTTCTGGGTGCCATCGTAGGCCGAATAGCCCAGGCCGATGATGTCGCCGATGTCGGTATAGGTCTGCGGCGTCAGCGAGTTGGTCGTGCGGCGCCATTCGGTGCCGAAGGCCAGCGACAGCGGGCCGCCCTTGAGGTCGTAGATCGCGCGCGATGCGGTGAAGTCGAACATGTCCAGGCTAGACCTGGCGTAGGCGCGGATCTCCGGCGAGATGTAGTCGTACAGGCTCTGCGGGTTGGCCTCCGAGCCCAGGCCGATGTTCCAGACGCCACCGGGGCAGGCGGCGTCGCCGAGCGCGCACTGCACGGCGCTGTAGCGCAGGAAGCCGGTGCGCTTGTTGACCAGGTTGGTCGAGGAGTGCAGGTAGGCGGTGTCGTAGTCCCAATCGCCCCAGGTGCCCTTGATGCCGGCCAGAAAGCGGAAGAACTCGTTGGTGTTGTCGGTCACGCGGCCGCCGACGTCGGCGGCGTTGTAGCGCACGCGCACCGGTTCGTCGTAGGGGTTGTCCGGATGGCCGACGCCGAGCACCACCGCGCCAGGGCCGCTGTTGGCGTTGACCGGGCCGCCGGGATAGCCCCAGGCACCGGAGACGTTGGACGGGGTGTTGTGGAAGACGGTTTGCTTCTTCGAATAGCCCAGTTCGGTGTAGATCTCGGCGCTGTCGCCGAGGGCGAAGGTCGCGCGGCCGAAGACGTTGACGTACTTCTCTTCCGGCGTCAGGTCACGCCAGTCGGCCATGTCCCACAGGCAGCCGCCGCCGGGATCCTGCGGGCTCACGTTGGAGCGTTGGTCGCAGCCGGGCAGCGAGACCAGGGTCGCCGGATCGGTGCCGGGGACGAATACGCTGCCGACCTGCGAGTTGCCGCCGCCGGTGCCGCCGCCGGTGATCGAGCCGCCGAGGAACTGGCTGCCGCCGGCGCTGTAACCCCACGGGCGCAGGTCGCCGGTGCCGATCCACTTGCGGTTGCTGCGGTCCGACACCTTGATGCCGTCGGTCTTGCCGACATCCAGGCTGAAGAACGCATTCCAGCCGTCCTCGGCCAGGTTGCCGGTACCGGCGGTCAGCGTGGCCTTCTTGGAATCGCCGTCGCTGTCGTCGGACAGGCCGTAGGAGCCGCGCAGGATGGCGCCGGTGAAATCGGTGCGCAGGATGATGTTGACCACGCCGGCGATGGCGTCCGAACCGTAGATCGCCGAGGCGCCGTCCTTCAGCACCTCCACCCGTTCGACCGCATCGAGCGGAATGGTGCTGAGATCGGTGAAGACTTTCTGGCCATCGTCGGCCAGCCCGTAGGTCGCCATGCGGCGGCCATTCAACAGCACCAGCGTGGAGCCGGCGCCCAGGCCGCGCAGCGAGATGCCGGCGCCGCCGCCGGCAAAACCATTGCCGAAGGTCTTGGGGATCGAACCGGAACCATCGGAAGTCAGCGTCTGCAGGTACTCGGCCACGCTGGTCTTGCCGGTGCGGTCGATGTCCTGGCGCGTGACCACCTGGACCGGCGAGGGTGTTTCGGTATTGGTGCGCGGGATATTGGAGCCGGTGACGGTGATGCGGTCCAGGTTGGTCGGTGCCTCGGCCTCCTGCGCGAAGGCGGGCAGTGCGAAGGCCGGGGCGAGGATCGCCAGCAGGGAAACGGACAGGGGGTTGCGACGGCGAGCCGAATTGAGCGGGACTTGACGGATCACGACTCTCTCCTGACAAAAGATGAACCAAAGTGGCAAATAGGTCGGGAGGGGGAATCCGACGTTGCGGAATTTGGTTTTTTTCAGGTGAGTGAGTAGTGAAAGATTACTTAATGCGTGCCGCTGAAATTGGGCTGGGAGTTAGGGTGGTGAATGGATTAATTTCACTTAATGCGTCGCGTCAAATTGCGTCGAGGCGAGTCGCTCGGCGAGCGCTGCGAGTTGCGGCGCATACGGCGCCCATTTCGGCCTGGGTTCCACTTGCGGACGGGCGCGGACCTGCACTGCGCTGGCAGTGACCACGCCACGCGCGCGGCCTTCGGTGCTGAGCATGGCGGGCGTGTAGTCGACCTCGCAGAATGCCGCTACTTCGGCCATCACTGCTTCCGGTTCGCGCAACAGGCGCGCATAGGACACATCGAGAATGCGGCTGGGCAGCCGCGCATGCCAATGCGCCATCAGCGCCCGGTAGCGTTGATGGAAATCGGCCAGTTCGCCGAGGTCGTAGCTGTAGGGATTGGCGTCGGAGAACAGTTCGCGCAGGTTGGAGAAGCAGGTCTCCATCGGGTCGCGCACCATGTGCAGGATGCGCGCTTGCGGCAGCGCCGCGGCGATGAAACCGACGTTGAGGAAATTGGAGGGCAGCTTGTCGGTGAAGCAGGCCTGGCCCTGCAGGCGCCAGGCGGTGCTGCCGAGATAGCGGCGCCCGGCGGCGGCGAGATCGGCGGTGGGTGCGCGGCGCACGATCTCCTCGTCCAGCACGCCGCGGCAATGATGGTCGGTGGCGTGGCGCATGGCGCTGGTGAAGTCGTAGAGCTCGCCGATGCCCTTGACCTGCGGTGAGCCGCACAGCATCTGTTCGAGCAAGGTGGTGCCCGAACGGTGCATGCCGACGATGAAGATCGGCCGCGCCGATCCGGAGACCGCCGGTGCCACGGGCAAGGGCGGCAATGCGTGCAGTGCGTCGAACAATCGTTGCGTGCGCGCGGGGTCGTAATCGAGCGTGCCGCGCTTGTGCGCGCAGCCGCGCATCAGCGCTTGCCAGGCTTGGTCGTGGTCGCCCAGGTCGTCGAGGGTCTTGTGCAGCGCGAATTCGAGCAGGGCCTTGTCCGCGGGCATGCGTCCGGCGCGCGCCAGCTCGCGCCGGATGGCTTGCGCGCCGTTGCGCTCGCGCGTCTGCCGGCCGAGCGCGGCGCGCAGCCAATAGCCTTGCGCGATCTCCGGCGCCCGCCGTTGCGAACGCACGATGTCCTGCTCGGCCTCGTCGAAACGCCCCAGATACATCAGCACCTGCGCGCGCGCCAGCAGGGTCGGCGGATAGTCCGGGTCCGCGCGCCTGGCTTCGTCGAGATAGGCGATCGCCTGCTCGGGCAGGTTGGCGTAGGTCAGGTGCGAAGCCGCGGTGATCAGGCCGGGCACCGGCATGCGCGAGGCTGGGCCGACGCGGCGCAGCACGTCCAGCAGCGCCGGAATATCGTTGAACGTGCGCAGCCGCGCGACCATGCCGAGCAACTGCGCCTGGCTCGCCTGCGGGCTCGCTTGGGCGCGTTGCAGGCATTGCTCGGCGGCGCGGTAGTGGCCCGCGAGCGAATGCAGGTAGGACAGCTGCAACAGGCTGTCGACGCGGCCGGGCGCCAGTTCGAGTATGCGCAGGTGGCAGGCGATGGCTTGTTCGAAAAAGCCCGCGGCGGCGTGCTGCTCGGCCTGCGCGCCGAGTGCGGCGATGAGGCTGGCGTTGGCAACGGTGTTCATTCGGCCAGGGCAGGCAGGCGGGCGGCCAAGGGCGCCAGCGGCTCGCGGTAGCGCTGCCAGGCGTCGAGCGCGCGGCGATGCACCGGCGCGCGCACTTGCGCGCTGCTGGCCGTGCTGACCGGCGCGGCGTTGCTTTCGGGGTTGCCCAGGCTGGGCCACGGCGGCAATTGCAGGAAGTCCAGTAGGCTGGCCAGCGTGGCCTCGGTGTCTTCGACCAGCGCGCGGTAGTCGACGATGCGCACCGCTTCGGGCGCCTGCGCCTGCCAGTGCGCCATCCAGCGTTGCGCGAGCAGGACTTCGCCGGCCAGCGCGTCGAAGTCGTAGCTGTAGCCGTAGGCACCGCCCTGGAACAATTCCTTGAAATTGGAGAAGGCCACGTCCATCGGTTCGCGCCGCACGCAGACGATGCGCGCCTGCGGCAGTGCGGCCAGGATCAGGGGCAGTTCGAACAGGTTGCGCGGATGCTTGTCGATCGCCACCGCGGTGGCGGGGGCGGCACGCCGCAGGCGCTGCAGGTAGCCGTGGCCAATGGCGGGCATGTCCTGGCTGGCAAGGAAGCCCAGCGGATCGGCGCAGTGGCGCAAGCCGGCATAGAACTGGTCGGAGGCCTCGCTGGCGGCGGCCACCAGGTCGTTGCGTTCGCCGACGCTGGTCACCCAGCCATGGTTGCCCAGCATGCGGTCGAGCAGGGTGGTGCCCGAGCGCGGCATGCCGAGGATGAAGAGCGGGCGCGGTTGCGAGGCCGCGGCCGCCGCGGCGGGAGCGGCGAGGGGATGGCCCATCAAGGCCTCGGCGTTGGCCTGGGCCCTCGCGGTGCGGGTGTCGCCCAGCACACCGCGCATCACCGCCGCGCCTTCGGCCAGCGCGGCCCAGGCCGGGGCGCGGTCGTCGGCGGCGTTGAGTTCATGGAACAGCGCGTACAGCAGCTGCGCTCGCGCGGTGTCCGAGCGCGGTGCGATGAGCGCGCGGCGCAGCCGGGCCACGCGGCCGGCGCTGCCGTCGGGGCGCAGTTTGGCCACGGCCCAATGCACATCGGCCAGGCCGGGATCCAGGGTCAGGGCGGCTTCGTACGCGGCCGCGGCGGCATCGAAGTCGCCGAGGTATTGGTGCAACTGGCCGCGGGTGAAGCGCAGCAGCGGATGCGGGCCGACGCGCGGCTCGATCGCCTCGAGCATGCGCATGGCGTCTTCGTAACGGCCGGCCAGCCACAGGTGCTGCAGCAATGCCGGCGACTGGCGCAGGACCTGCGGGTCCTGCCAGTCGGTGCCGAGGACCACCGAGGCGACCTCGGCCTCCTCGGCGAAATCGAGCAGGCGCATCGTGACGTAGGCCAGCAGGCGGCTGCTGCCGCCCAGGCGTGCGGCGTCGGCGGCGCGCAGGGCGTATTGGTGGGCCTGGCGGTACTGGCCGGCCTCTTCGGAAAACCGCGACAGGCGCAGCAGGGCGGGGATGTGCTGGGCGTGCAGCGCGACGATCGCCGCATAGGCCTGGCGCGCGGCGATCAGTTGGCCCTGGTTTTCGTGGGCCTGGCCGGTGCGCCAGAGTTGGTCGAGCCTTGCTTGCATGGGTGGTTCCAGGACCGGCTCTGGAAAAAACGGCCGCCTCGCGGCGGCCGTTGGAGCAAAGAGCCGAATGTTGCTTCTTTTTATGGGTGACGCGGTGGATCAGAAGTCGTACTGCACCATGAAGCGGAACAAGCGCGGTGCCTGGGTGCTGCGGTAGGTGCCGTAGGTCGCCAGCGGTGCGCCGGTGGTGCCGTCTTCGGCCACTTCCGAGATCGCGGTGACCTTCTGCTGGTCGAACACGTTGAACACGTCCATCTTGAGCTGCAGGCCCGGGGCCCACTTCGGGAAGTACGCGATGTTCAGGTCCAGCGAGTTGGTCCACGGCAGGCGACCAGCGGTGCCACGCGGCACGGGCTCGGACGGGCCGGTGCCGCCGGCCGGGGTCGTGCCGCAACGGAAGAACGACGAGCCGTACGGGTGGATGCCGTCGTTGTACGGATACAGCACGCCCAGGCAGTTCTCCGGACGGCCGGACTGCACCAGGATGTTCGCGCCCACGGACCATTCGTCGGTGAACTCGTAGTTGCCGAAGATCTTGATGCTGTGGCGGCGGTCGTTCGGCAGGTAGCCGTAGGAATCGACCATCAGTTCCTTGTAGTCGAAGTCCTGGGTGACCGAGGTGTCGGCCTGGCCGATATCCGACTTCACGCCGCCTTCGGTGTTGCCCTTGTTCCAGGACAGGGTCCACGAGGCCTGGAAGAAGAACTTGTCCCAGCTGCCGTCCCAGAACAGTTCCAGCGCCTTGTACTCGCGCTTGGCCTTGGGCGAGAGCAGGTCGGCCGGGATGGTGTACTGGGTGAGCACGCCATTGCCTTCGACATCGGTGAGGAACACCGAATCTTCGCCCGGGTTGAACATGCGGCAGTACGGGAAGCCGGCGTTCGGGATGTTCGGGGTCAGGCCGTCGGCCACGGCGGCGTTGTAGATCGGGGTGTAATCGCAGTTGTCGTCGATCGCCGCCTTGAGCTTGCGGTAGATGCCGCGCGCACCGATGGCCTGGTGGTCGGTGATCTGCTGCTGGAAGCCCAGGATGTACTCGTCCTGGTACATCGGGTCGAGGTTGGTCGCGGCGATGGTCGCCGGGTTCTTCGGCTCGCCGAATTCGCCGTTGATGTACTGCAGGCCGCCGCTCGGGGTCAGGCCGGTGGGTGCACCGGTGAGCGGGTCATAGCCGGTGAAACGGTAGTTCTGGCGGGTGTACAGCGAGGCGCTGGCACCACGCACGGCCACGCTCGGGGTGAGCGGCAGGGCGTAGCGGCCGGCGTTGCCGTAGATCTTCAGCGTGGAGTCGCCCAGCACGTCCCAGGAGAAGCCCAGGCGCGGGCCGAACTGGTTCTTGATCTTGACGTAGGTCTGGCCTTCGCCGTTGAGGTTCTCGAAGGTATCCCAGCGGGCGCCCAGGTAGGCCAGGAAGGTGTCGGTGATGCTCCAGCTGTCCTCGACGTAGGCCGCCCACTGCTTGAGCTTGACCGTCGAGCCCTGGTTGGTGATCTGCTCGCGGACCAGGTCGAACTCGTCGCCGGTGTCCGCTACGCCGTCCGGACCGTTGTTGGTCGAATAGCGCCAGTAGCGGCCGCCTTCGATCGAGGTGCCGGCCACAGACTCGTAGTCGTCACGGTCGTAGCCGAAGCGGACCAGGTGGTCGCCCAGCGACCATTCGAAGTCCAGGCGGAACTGGTCGCGCGTGTCCTTGGAGTCGGACCGGTCGATCGCATCGTTGGTGATGTTGCAAAGCGACTCGATCGGCAGGCCGCCGTTGGTGGCGTCCAGGCGATACTGGGGACGCACGTCGAGCACGCGCGGGCAGCCGGTGGCCGGCACGTTGAGGTCGCCGCCGTAGGTGACGTCCAGGCCGCCGGCGGTGACCGCGCCGTCCTTGCGGCTGAACTCGCCGTGGCCGTACAGCGCCGACATGGTGAAGGTGTCGGTGAAGTAGCCGGTGTACTTGCCGATGTAGTTCTCGCCGCCGTTTTCCTGCTTGCGCGTGCCGATGTAGTTGCCGCCGCCGTCGTAGGTCTTGGTGTCGATCTTTGACGTATCGCTGAACGAGGTGAACTCCACCTTGTTGCTGTCGTTGATGTTCCAGTCGACCTTGACCAGCCAGGTCGGGCGCTTGGTGGTTTCGTCGCCGGCCTTGTCGCCGAACGGCGTGGCCGCCAGGCCCTTGTCGGTGTCGCCGTACGAGACCAGGCCGTAGGCGAACAGCTTGTCCTTGATCAGCGCGCCCGAGGCCCAGGCCGAAGTGATCAGCTGGTTGGTGTCGACGTCGGAGTTGTCCTGCGCCAGCGTGCCGTACTGGTGCTGGTCCAGCTGGCCTTCGAGCGGGTTGCGATAGTAGTAGTTGACCGTGTCCGCGTTGAGCGCGCGCGGGGTGTAGAACACGTTGCCGCCGGCGTGGAACTCGTTGGTGCCGCGCTTGGTGATCTGGTTGATCACGCCACCGGTGGAACGGCCGAACTCGGCGCCGTAGCCGCCGGTCTTGACCTGCTGCTCGGCGACCGCTTCGAAGGGGATCTGCGAAAAGTTGAGGTTGCGGAACGAGTTGGTGACGTTGAAGCCGTTGACGTAGTACTGGTTCTCGGCCACGGACGAACCGCCGAACGAGGCCAGGTTGCCGAACGTGGCATCGCCGCGCACGGTGCCCGGGGCCAGCAGCGCAACCGAGGTCGCATCGCGCGCCACCGGGATCTTGGCGATCTGTTCGGCGGTGAGGATGGTGGTCGATTCCACCGAGGACACGTCGATCGGGTTGACCGCCGAGGTGGCGCGCACCTGCACGGTGTCCAGCGTCGAGGCGGCGTCGCCGCGCGTGGAAGCGAAGTTCACCGGGGTGCCGGTGCCGACGTTGACGTTGATGCCTTCGCGCGTGGCGGTGGCGCCATCGGTGCCGGTGTAGGTGACGTTGTAGCTGCCGGTCGGCAGGGCCGAGAAGCGGTAGGCGCCGTCATTGCCGACGGTGATCGAGCGCGAGAAGCCGGTGGCCGGATTCTGGACCTGCACCGTGGAACCGGCACCGGCCTGGCCGAAGATCGCACCGGAGGTGTTCGACTGCGCGTAAAGCGTGGGACTGAAGCAGATGCCGAGGGCGAGGCTGAGCGCGGAGCGCTGCAGGGCCCGTTTGGTTCGCTGGTTGACTGCCACTAGCTCTCTCTCCTGAGTAGGGTTCATCGGTCTGTCGCATGCAAGGCCTGTCGGTCACGCATGAATGGCGACATTCAGAATCTACTCAGGTTTAAGCGCCGCGTCACGAAAATTTCATGTTTTCGGCACAAATGTGACTTGGGTGGTAATTTTCACAATGCCGTCATCTTGGCGTTTTCACGCGCAAAATCGCCCAACGTCGTGCAATTGGCTGCCATACGCCAGAGAATTGATGCGCTGCGGACGACAAAACGGTGGCCGTGCCGCGCTACGGCCACCGCAGCGAGTCACTGCGCCAGCGAAAACGCCACTGGCACCATGCCGACGGCCTCCACCGCATGGCCGTCCTGCAACGCCGGGCGGAAGCGCCAGTGCTTGATCACCTGGTCGCGGGCAGCCTGGTCCAGGACCTTGTGGCCACTGCTGCGCGCGATCTCCACCGCCACCGGACGACCTTCGACATCCACCCGGATCTGCAGCAGCACCGTGCCCTGCAGCCGTCCCATCAACGCCGCGCGCGGGTAGGGCGGTGGTGGCGCCTGCAGATATTGCAGGCTGACCCCGGCCACTGGCGGGGCGATGTCGTGGGCCGGGCCGGTCTCCAGCGAATCGGACGCAGCTGCCTGCGCCGGCTCGGCCAGCGCCGCACTGTCCTGGGTGGCGATCGGCAACGCGACGGGCGTCTGCTGCACGGGGGCGTGGACCGGCGCCGTCGGTGGCGTGGGTGCTTGCGTGGGCTGGATCGGCAGCGGCAGCGGCGGTGTGGGCACGGTGATCGGCATCTGCCAGCGCGGCGTCACCGCGTGCGGCGGCGCCGGCGCCATCCGCTGGCTCAGTGGAATCAGCAGCAGCAACAGCGCCAGCAGGTGCAGCGCAATGGCAGTGCTCAGCGCGAGGATGCGCGAAGGGTCGAAGCGGAAGGCAAACGGCGAATACTGCGTGCGAACCATGATCCACCTCCTGGAAAGGAACTGCGGAAAGGAACTGCACAGAGGTCCCGGCCCCCGGCCAGGATGGCGCCTGCACCTGGATATTCGACCGGCGCGCGAGGAGCTGGATAGCGGGTAGGCCGGCATCGTTTTGCTGGCGTTTGGGAATGGCCGCCTTCCCCTGTGGGGAGGGGCTTCAGCCCCGACGGGCGGCGTCGCGATCTGTCAGATGGCAGTCGCGGCTGAAGCCGCTCCTACAGTGCACCCAGACAGTTCGCGTGATGCCTGTCGAAGAAATTGTAGGAGGGGCTTCAGCCCCGACGAGCGGAGTCGCTATCTATCAGATGGCAGTCGCGGCTGAAGCCGCTCCTACAGTGCACCCAGCCGGTCCCGCGCGATGCCTGCTGGAGAAATTGTGGGAGGGGCTTCAGCCCCGACGAGCGGAGTCGCGATCTGTCAGATGGCAGTCGCGGCAGTGCACCCAGACAGTTCGCGCGATGTTCCTACCTGCCCAATTCGAACGTCACGTCCAGATTCACCGACAGCGTCGTCTCGCCCGGCGCCACCGGCGTATCCATCGATGCGCTCTGCGCCCGTGCCGACATCATCATCACCGGCCGCACGCCGCCACCGCGGCCTTCGGAAATGCTCACGATGCGCCGCACCTTCAATCCCAGCGCATGCGCATAGGTTTCCGCGCGCACCTGCGCCTTCTTCAGCGCCGCCAGGCGCGCCTCGTCGTACACCGGCTCGGGCTGGTCGATCTCGAACGAGGGCCCGTTGATCTGGTTGGCGCCCTGTGCCGCCAGCGTGTCCAGCACCTTGCCCAGGCGCGAGATGTCGCGGACCTTGAGGCTGACCGTATTGCTGGCCTGGTAGCCGGTGATCTTCGGCGCCTCGCCTTCCTTGTACTGGTATTGCGGGCTGAGGTTGATGCCGCTGGTCTGCACGTCCTTCTCGGCGATGCCGGCGTTCCTGATCGCCGCGACCACCTTGTTCATCTGCTCGGCGTTCTGGCGCATGGCGGCATTGCCGTCGGCGGCCTGGGTGACGACGCCGGCCGACAACGTGGCCACGTCCGGCACGCGCCGCGCCTCGGCATCGGCCGACACGTTGAGGATCGTGGCGTCGGAAGGGATCGTGTAAGCGGGTGCGGTCTGGGCCTGGGCGGTCATGGCGATGGCCAGCGGGCTGAGGGAGAGGGCAAGCAGGAGGGGGCTGAGGCGAATGCGCATTCGACGTTCCTTGAGGATGGGCGGGGCCAGACTGATTTCGCCACGATGAACCGCCTGTGAGCCGGCCGGCACAGGCGCGTTGGCGCAGAGCCGCAGGTTATGCTTCGCCGATGCTCTGGCTTGCTTCCCGCTCCCCCCGCCGTCTCGAACTCCTGCAGCGCCTCGCCATCCCCTTCCAGGTCGTGGACCTGGAGGTGCCCGAGGTGCGTGGCGCGGGCGAATCGGCCCCCGATTATGTCCGCCGCGTGGCCCTGGACAAGGCGATGGCCGGCCTGGCCGCGGTCCGCGACCAGGACCCGGCCGCACGCGTGTTGGGCGCCGACACCGAAGTGGTCCTGGACCAGCGGGTGTTCGGCAAGCCGGCCGATGCCGCCGATGCCGCCGCCATGCTGCGCGCGCTGTCCGGGCGCGAGCACGAGGTGATCACGGGCGTGGCGCTGGCCCAGGCCGGGCAGCCGCCATGCTACGAGGCAGCCGTCTCGCGCGTGCGCTTCGCCGTGCTGGACGAGGCCACCATCGCCGCCTACGTCGCCACCGGCGAGCCCATGGGCAAGGCCGGCGCCTACGCCATCCAGGGCCGTGCCGAAATTTTCGTCCAGCACCTGGCCGGCAGCTATTCCGGGGTGATGGGCCTGCCCCTGTTCCATACCGCGCGATTGCTCAACCCCACTGGAGCGCCCTGATGTCCGAAGAGATTCTGGTCAATGTGACCCCGCGCGAGACCCGTGTAGCGGTGATCGAGAACGGCATGCTGCAGGAGCTGCATATCGAGCGCGGCTGGCGGCGCGGGGTGGTCGGCAACATCTACAAGGGCAAGGTGCAACGGGTGATGCCGGGCATGCAGGCGGCCTTCGTCGAGGTCGGGCTGGAACGGGCCGCCTTCCTCCACGCCAACGACGTGGTGCGCGCGGCCACGCCGGCGCTGGTCGAATCCGGCGAGCCGCCGCTGACCCCGGCCACCGCAGTGCCCATCGTCGAGCTGCTGCGCGACGGCCAGGATGTCGTCGTGCAGGTGGTCAAGGACCCGATCGGCAGCAAGGGCGCGCGGCTGACCACGCAGATCAGCATTCCCTCGCGCTACCTGGTGCTGCTGCCGCAGTCCAAGGTGGTCGGGGTCTCGGCGCGGATCGAGGACGAGGCCGAGCGCGCGCGCCTGAAAGGCATCGTCACCGAACTGGCGGCCAGCCATGGCGGCTACGGCTACATCATCCGCACCAACGCCGAGGGCCAGCCGGCCGAGGCGCTGGCCGAGGACATCGCCTATCTGTCGCGGGTCTGGAACGTGGTCGAGCGCCGCGGCCGCGAATCGCCGGCCTGCAGCATCATCTACGAAGACCTGAGCCTGCCGCTGCGCTCGGTGCGCGACCTCATCCGCAAGGACGTCGACAAGGTCAAGGTGGACTCGAACGAAACCTTCGCTCAGCTGCAGGCCTTCGTCGCCAAGTACATGCCGGTCCTGGCCGAACGCATCGAGCTGTACAGCGGCGATCGCCCGATCTTCGACCTGTACGGCGTGGAGGACGAGATCGGCCGCGCGCTGGAGAAGCAGGTGCCGCTCAAGTCCGGCGGCTACCTGGTGATCGACCAGACCGAGGCGATGACCACCATCGACGTCAACACCGGCTCGTTCGTCGGCCAGCGCAACCTCGAGGAGACGGTGTTCCGCACCAACCTGGAAGCAGCGCAATCGGTGGCCCGGCAGCTGCGCCTGCGCAACCTCGGCGGCATCATCATCATCGACTTCATCGACATGGACGACCCCGAGCACCGCCGCCAGGTGCTGCGGACCCTGGAGAAGTCGCTGGCGCGCGACCACGCCAAGACCACCGTGTACGACTTCTCGCCGCTGGGCCTGGTCGAAATGACCCGCAAGCGCACCGTCGAGAGCCTGGAACGCCAGCTCTCCGAACCCTGCCCGGAGTGCGGCGGGCGCGGCAGCATCAAGACCACCGAAACGGTGACCTACGAGATCTTCCGCGAGATCACCCGCGCCGTGCGCCAGTTCGATGCCGCCCGCTTGCTGGTGATCGCCTCGTCCAAGGTGGTGGCGCGGATCACCGACGAGGAGTCGGTCGCCGTGGCCGAGCTGGAGGAATTCCTCGGCAAGACCATCAGCTTCCAGTCCGACGACCAGTACCTGCAGGAGCAGTTCGATGTGGTGCTGTTGTGAATGGCGGCAGTGGGAGCAGGCAAGGGCCTGACGGCCGGGCCGTGTTGCGCCTGAGTTGGGGCAGGGGCTGGCATGCTGTGCGCTTCGCCTCGTCCCCGCCGCCTGTTCCCGGTCGTTGATGCCCACCCCGCTGCGCCGCCGTCTCCGCCTGACCCGCCGCTACGCCAGTTACGCACTGGCGCTGGGCGTGGTCGTGGTCGCGCTGGTGGTGGGCGCGCTGAGCCAGGTGCTGCCGCTGGTGCAGCAGCAGCCGCAGAAGGTGGAGGCCTGGCTCAGCGGCCGCGCCGGCCAGCCGGTGCATTTCGACGCCATGCGTACCGAATGGACCCGGCGCGGTCCGTTGCTGCGGCTGCAAGGCTTGCGCATCGGCGCACGCGATGGCGTGCGCGTGGGCGAGGCCGAAGTGCTGGTCGCCCTGTATTCCGGCCTGTTGCCCGGCCGCTCGCTGACCGAACTGCGCCTGCGCAATCTGGCCCTGACCTTGCTGCGCGCCGACGACGGCAGCTGGTCCGTGCAGGGCCTGCCGACCACCGGCAGCGGCGATCCACTCGACGCGCTGCGCCGCCTCGGCGAGCTGCAGGTCGTCGGTGGCCAGTTGCAGGTGCACGCCCCCGGCCTGGGCCTGGACACCACGCTGCCGCGCATCGACTTGCGCCTGCGGGTCAACGGCGGGCGGGTGCGCGCCGGCGGCCGGGCCTGGATCGACACCACGCGCGCGCCGGTGAGCGCGGTGCTGGATTTCGACCGCGGCAGCGGCGACGGCACCGCCTACGCCGCCGCCGCACCGGCCGAACTCGGCGCCTGGTCGCCGCTGCTCAAGGCTGCCGGCGTGCAACTGGCCGCTGGCGAAGGCCGCGCCCAGGCCTGGGCCGACCTGCGCGCGCACCGCATCGTCGCCGTCACCACCCAGGCGGATATCGGCAGCGTGCGCCTGCGCGGCACCGGCACCGGCGCGGTGCCGGCGGTGGCCTGGGATCGCCTGCAGGCCAGCGCGCGCTGGCGCATTACCCACGACGGCTGGCGGCTGGATGCCCCGCTGCTGCGGGTCACCGCCGGCGGCAAGGTGCGGCCGATGGACGGCCTCACCCTGGCCGGCGGCCGCCGCTTCGCCGTGATCGGCCGCAATCTCGACGCCGCGCCGCTGTTGGCGGTGCTGGGCCTCACCGACCGGGTCGAGCCTGGCCTGCGGCGCTGGCTGCGCGAGGCCAGGCCAAGCCTGCGCCTGGGCCACCTGCAGGTGGTGGGCGAGCAGGGCGGGCCCTTGTGGGCCGAAGGGCGGCTGGATGAGCTGGCCTTTGCCACGGTCGGCCAGGCGCCTGGCTTGAGCGGCTTGCAGGGCGATTTCGAAGGCGATGCCGACGGCGTGCGCCTGCGGCCCAATCCGTCGGCATTGCTGCGTTTCGATTGGCCGACCGGCTTCGGCGTCGTCCACGAAGTGCGCCTGGCCGGCGACATCGTCGGCTGGCGCGAAGGCGCGGGCTGGCAGGTGGGCACGCCGGCCTTGCGCGTGCAGGCGCAGGACTACGCCGCCGAGGTCCGCGGCGGCATGTCCTTCCAGGCCGACGGCAGCCGCCCGCGGCTGGAGCTGGCGGCCAGGCTCGACGACGCCCCGGTACCGGTGGCCAGGAAGTTCTGGATCCACTCCAAGATGAGCCAGCACGCCATCGACTGGCTGGACATGGCCTTGGCCGGCGGCACCGTCACCGGCGGCACCGGCCTGGTCAGCGGCGACCTGGACGACTGGCCGTTCAACCACCACGACGGGCGCTTCGAAGCGAGCGGGCACATCCGCAACGGCGACATCCGCTTCCAGCCCGATTGGCCGGCGATGGGCAAGGTCGATGCCGACGTGACCTTCATCGCCAACGGCTTCGCGCTGCAGGGCAAGGGCGAACTGGCCGGCGTGGCGGTGGACCGCTTCGAGGCCGGCATCGCCGATTTCGCCCAGGGCCAGCTCTACGTGCGCGCGCATACCGGCAGCGATGCTTCCAGGCTGCTGGCGATGCTGCGCCAGAGTCCGTTGCACAAGACCTATGGCGACACGCTCGACAACATCGCCGCCAGCGGCCCGGCCGACACCGCCTTCGACCTGTTGCTGCTCCTGCACGGCGGTGCTGGCGGGCATCTGAAGGGCCAGGTTGCGCTGCAAGGCGCCAAGCTCGCCGACAAGCGCTGGAACCTGGCGTTCGAGCAGGTGCAGGGCAAGGCGGACTACAGCAGCGAGGGCTTCGCCGCCGAGGGCCTGTCGGTACGCCACAACGGCAACGCCGGCACCCTCGACCTGCGCGCCGGCGCCCTGGTGAAGGATCCCGCGCAGGCGTTCGAGGCCAGCTTCGGCTCGCTGCTCGAGGCCAAGGACCTGTTCGACCGCGCGCCGCAGATGGAATGGCTGCGGCCCTACGTGCAAGGTGCTTCGCAGTGGCGCGTGGGCGTCAGCCTGCCGCGCGTGCAGCCGGGCAAGCCCGAGCCGGCCAGCCACCTGCGCCTGGAATCGGACCTGGTCGGCACCGTGCTCGACCTGCCGGCGCCGTTGGACAAGCCGCCCGAACGGCCGCTGCCGACCCGTGTCGATGTGTCACTGCCACTGGGCAGTGGCGAAGTGGACGTCGCCTTCGGCCAGTTGGTGGCGCTCAAGGCCGTGACCCGGGGCGAGCAGACCGGCGTGCGCGTGGCGATGGGCAGCGACAGCGTGGCCGACGCACCGCCCGCGCACGGACTGGTGGTGAGCGGCCACACCGAGTCGCTCGATGCGATGGACTGGATTTCGCTGGCGCGCGGCGGCAACGACGATGGCGGCGCCAGCCTGCCGCTGCAGCAGGTCGATGTGCAGGCCGACCGCCTGCTGCTGATCGGCGGCGCGTTCGCCCAGACCCGCCTGCGCCTGAAGCCGCAGCGCGACGAGATCCTCGTGCAGCTCGACGGCCCGTCGCTGCAGGGCAGCCTGCAGGTGCCCAATGCCGACGGCGCCGTGGTCCGCGGCGACCTGCAACGCCTGCATTGGCAGTCGGCGGCGGCCCCGGCCCCGGCCAATGGCGCGGCCGCCGCCGAAGACGGCAACGCCGGCACCGGCGCGCTCGCCCAGTCGCTGCCCGAACCGCAGCGCCGCGCGGTCGACGAGGTCGACCCGGCCAAACTGCCGCCGCTGTCGCTCGATGTCGCCGACCTGCAACTGGGCAAGCTCGACCTCGGCAAGGCCGTGCTGCGCACCCGCCGCCTCACCGACGGCCTGCAACTGGACCAGCTGCAACTGCATTCGGCCGACCAGGACATCGCCCTCACCGGCGCCTGGCGCGGCAAGGGCGAGACCGCGACCACGCGGCTGTCGGCGCGCCTGGACAGCCGCAACCTCGGCGACCTGGTGCGCGACCTCGGCTTTGGCGGCCAGCTGCGTGCCGGCGAGGGCGAACTGCTGTTGGATGCCGGCTGGCCGGGCGCGCCGACCGGCTTCAAGCTCGCCGCGCTGGAAGGCACGCTCAAGGTGGCCGCGCGCAACGGCCAGTTGCTGGAAGTCGAACCCGGCGCCGGGCGCGTGCTCGGCCTGCTCAGCGTGGCCCAGTTGCCGCGCCGGCTGATGCTGGATTTCCGCGACTTCTTCTCCAAGGGCTTCGCCTTCAACCGCGTCGATGGCGAAGTGCGCTTCGGCGATGGCCAGGCGCAGACCAACCGGGTGCGCATCGAAGGGCCGGCGGCGGATATCGATATCCGCGGCACGGCCGACCTGCGCCAGCAGCGCTTCGACCAGACCATCGACGTGCATCCCAAGTCGGGCAACCTGCTGGCGGTGGTCGGTGCGGTGGCCGGTGGCCCGGTCGGCGCGGCGGTGGGCGCGGCGGCCAATGCGGTGCTGGCCAAGCCGCTGGGCGAGCTGGGCGCGCGGACCTATCACGTCACCGGGCCGTGGAAGGATCCCAAGGTCGAAGTGGTCGATCGCGACGAGGCCGACGCGAAGAAGCCGGCGGCCGACAGCGGCGCGCGCCAGCGCGATTGATCGGCTGCGGTGGGTGTCGGGGCTGAAGCCCCTCCCACAAAAAATCATGCCTCGGCGTAGCCCTTGTGGGAGGGGCTTCAGCCCCGACGCCTTCAGCTCGCGGGATCCTCACCGCCAGCCCCACCCTCCGCGCGCACGAACTGCGGCAACCGCAACTTGGTCCGATGCCCTGGCTCGGGCGTCGCGCTGTCCCCGGTCACTCCACGGAAATATCCGCGCTGCCAGCGCTCGCGCGAGGCCGGCGACTGCGGATCGTTGAGGTCGTGCAGGAACTGCCCGCGGCTCTGGTTCCACTGTTGGTGCAGGCGTTCCAGATCCGGCGCTTCCGACAACGGCCGCCATTCCGCGCGGCAATCCTCGATCAAGCGCCGCTGAAGCGGGAACAGATGGCAGAACGGCTCGCCCGCCTGGAAGCGCACGCGGCCGGGCCGGGTGAAGCGCCAGTTCATCGTGAAGGTGTACGGGCTCCAGTCGGTCTCGACGATGCCGGTCAGCCCGGCGATGCCGTCCTTGGGCCGGTTCAGCGGACCGCCGACCATCAGGTCGATGCCTTCCTCGGTGTGGAACAGGCAGGGCACGTGGAAGGTCAGCACGCCGTAGCCGAAATGGCTCAGCGCCGGTGCCTGCGTGCCGGGATCGGGATGGATGCGCACGTCCTGCAGGGCATTGCCCCCGCTCCATTCGGCCATGAAACCGGTCTGGCACAGCAGTTCCCAGCCGTGCGCATTGGCGATGGCCAGGGGCAGGCAGCGGTAGGCGTAATGCTGGTCGGTCGCGTCCATCCAGTCGCGCTCGCGCGGCGCGGGGCGGATATCGAGCGTGTGGCCGTCGAGGACGTAAGCGGTCAGCTTCATGGCGGTCCATTCAGTACGGGCGATCCAGGCGGCGAGTTTCGCGCGTTTTTCCGTCGCATCGCCAGACGCAACTTGTGCCGGCGGCGTGCGGCCCTCATCCTGAGCGCATGACCGAATCCACGCTCGCCCTGGCCGAAACCCGGCTGCTGCTTCCCGCCGGCCTCGACGCCGGGCACCTCGACCGCACTTTCGGCGCCCTGCTCGGGCCCGGCGTGGATTTCGGCGACCTGTACTTCCAGCATTCGCGCCGCGAGAGCTGGAGCATGGAGGACGGCATCGTCAAGGACGGCGCGCACTCCATCGAACAAGGCGTGGGCGTGCGCGCGATTTCCGGCGAAAAGACCGGCTTCGCCTATTCCGACGACATCCAGCGCGAGGCGCTGCTGGCGGCGGCGCAGTCGGCCCGGGCGATCTCCCGCGATGGCGGCGCGCAGGCCTCGCGCACGCTGGTGCGCGGGCAGGGCCGCGCGCTGTATCCGGCGACCGATCCGATCGACGACCTCGACAACGCCAGCAAGCTCGACGTGCTGCGCCGCCTGGACCAGTTCCTGCGCGCGGCCGATCCGCGCGTCAAGCAGGTGATGGTGAGCCTGTCCGGCGGCGTGGACACGATGCTGGTCGCGCGCAGCGACGGTGTCCTGGCCGCCGACGTGCGCCCGCTGGTGCGCTTGAACGTGCAGGTGATCGTCGAACAGGACGGCCGCCGCGAGAGCGGCTACGCCGGTGGCGGTGGCCGCTATGGCTACGCCGAGCTGTTCGCCGAAGGCCGCCCCGAGGCCTTCGCGCGCGAGGCATTGCGCCAGGCGCTGGTGAACCTGGAGGCCATCGCCGCGCCGGCCGGCACGATGCCGGTGGTGCTGGGCGCCGGCTGGCCCGGCGTGCTGCTGCACGAGGCGGTCGGCCACGGCCTGGAGGGCGACTTCAACCGCAAGGGCACCAGCGTCTATGCCGGCCGCATGGGCCAGCGCGTGGCCTCGCCGGGCGTGACCATCGTCGACGACGGCACGCTGCCGGGCCGGCGCGGTTCGCTCAACGTCGACGACGAAGGCACGCCAACGAACTGCACCACGCTGATCGAGGACGGCATCCTGGTCGGCTACATGCAGGACACGCTCAACGCCCGCCTGATGGGCATGGCGCCGACCGGCAACGGCCGGCGCGAATCCTTCGCCCACCTGCCGATGCCGCGCATGACCAACACCTACATGCTCGCCGGCCAGCACGACCCGCAGGAGATGATCCGCTCGGTGAAGAAGGGTCTGTACGCGGTGAACTTCGGCGGCGGCCAGGTCGATATCACCAGCGGCAAGTACGTGTTCTCGGCCACCGAGGCCTACCTGATCGAAGACGGCAAGGTCACCGCGCCGGTCAAGGGCGCGACCCTGATCGGCAATGGCCCGGAAACGATGCAGAAGGTGCGCATGGTCGGCAACGACCTGGCCCTGGACGAAGGCGTGGGCGTGTGCGGCAAGGATGGCCAGAGCCTGCCGGTGGGCGTGGGCCAGCCCTCGTTGCTGATCGACGGGCTGACCGTCGGTGGCACCCAGGCCTGAGTTCTGCGCCGGATGATCGGTTTCGGACGCGCGGCGATGCGCCGGCGAGGTTATTCGTCGTCGCGGTCGGCGTCGCTGTCGTCGGCGGAGGTCGCGTTGCCCGCGGCCTGCGCCAGGTCGCGCAGCACCTGGAAGATCTCGCGGTACGCGCGCGGCGGCTTGTTGCGCAGCTTTTCCTCGCGCGCATTGCGCAGCAACTGGCGCAGGTGCTGGCGGTCGGCGTGCGGGTATTCCTCGAGCAGTTCGGCCAGGGCGTCGTCGCCTTCGTCGAGCAGGCGCTCGCGCCAGCGCTCCATCCGGTGCATCGTCGCCACCTCGCGGCGCGCGGTCTCGCTGTTGGCGTCCAGGGCGTCGCGCAGCGCTTCCAGCGTTTCGTCGTCCTCGCGGCGCATCTGCTTGGCCAGGAAGGCCAACTGGCGCTTGTGGGCGATGTGCGCGGTGATGCGGCGGGCGTCCTCGATATGCGGCAGCAGCGACTCGGGCACCGGCAACCGCGCCAGCTGCGCCGGGGTCAGCGACACCAGCTTCTCGCCCAAGGCCAGCACCTCCAGCGCTTCGCGCCGTTGCTGGCTGCGGCTGGTTCCCAGGAATTCACCGGTTTCTTCGTCACGTCCGCGCATCGTCTTTCCAAGCGTCCTTACATCGCGCCTTGCGCGCGACATCCACCCCGACAGGATAAAGCATTGAACGTGATCTCCCCCGACCTTCACGCCGCCGACAGCAGCCAGGCCAGCCTCGACCGCCTGGCCGAGCTCTCCCAACGCCTGCTGCAGCGGGCCCGCGCGCTGGGCGCCAGCCAGGCCGAAGTCAGCTGCAGCGAGGAGCATGGCCTCGACGTCAACGTCCGCCTGGGCGAGGTGGAAACGGTGGAATCCACCCGCGACCGCGGCATCGCGGTGACGGTGTACTTCGGCCACCGCAAGGGCAGCGCCAGCACCGCCGACCTGCAGGAAGCGAGCCTGGAATCGACCGTGGCCCAGGCCTGCGCGATCGCCCGCTACACCGAGGACGACCCGGCGTCCGGCCTGGCCGACGCGGCACTGATGGCGCGCGAATTCCCGGACCTGGACGGTTGGCACCCGTGGGCCCTGCAGGCCGATGCCGCCGTCGACCTGGCACTGGCCTGCGAGGCCGCCGGCCGCGAAGCCGACGCGCGCATCGGCAATTCCGACGGCGCCTCGGTGGGCAGCAGCGCCAGCCTGTCGGTCTACGCCAACTCGCACGGTTTCGTTGGCCGCGAACGCGCCACGCACTACACCATCGGCTGCGCGCTGATCGCCGGCCAGGGCGAGGACATGCAGCGCGACGGCTGGTACAGCAGCGCGCTGGCCCGCGAGGACCTCGAGTCGCCCGCGGCCATCGGCCAGCGTGCGGCCGAGCGCACCGTGGCCCGGCTGCAGCCGCGTTCGCTGCCGACCACGCAGATGCCGGTGATCTTCGCCCCGGAGGTGTCGCGGTCGCTGATCGGGCACCTGCTGGGCGCGGTGTCCGGGGGCGCCTTGTACCGGCGCGCCAGCTTCCTCGTCGACAGTGTCGGCCAGCGCCTGTTCCCGGACTGGCTGGATATCGAAGAACTGCCGCACCTGCGCCGCGGCCTGCGTTCGGCGGCCTTCGACGGCGAGGGCGTGGCCACGCGCGACTCGGCCCTGGTCAGCGGCGGGGTGTTGCAGCGTTACGTGCTCGGCAGTTATTCGGCGCGCAAGCTCGGCCTGCAGACCACGGCCAATGCCGGCGGCGTGCACAACCTGCGGGTGTCCGCCAATGCCGCCGGCCTGGCGGCGATCATGGCCGGCGTGCCGCGGGCGCTGCTGGTGACCGAGTTGATGGGCCAGGGCGTCAATGCGGTGACCGGCGACTATTCGCGCGGGGCCGGCGGCTTCCTGGTGGAGAACGGGGCGATCAGCCACGCGGTCGACAACGTGACGGTGGCCGGCAACCTGCGCGAGATGTTCCAACGCATCGTGGCGGTGGGCGCGGACATCGACCGCCGCTCGCACGTGCACGTGGGTTCGGTGCTGGTGGAGGGGATGACGGTGGCGGGCGAAGGCTGAGCCCTTGCGGCGCGGGCGCGGGGCGGTGCCTTGACAGGATCGGGGGCGGGCGCGGACAGTGCTTTGGCCCCTCTCATGCCAAGGAACGAAAGATGAGCGAGTACGACCCTTCCGCCGCTGTTCCGCCGCCGCCGCCGGTCACGACGGCTGCTCCCCAGGACGAACGCACGTTGGCGTTGGTCGCGCATTTGCTGGGAACGCTGACCTGGTTCGTGGGCGCCTTGATCGTGTGGTTGATCCACAAGGATGCGAATCCGTCGAAGCCGTTCGTGATCGACCAGTCGAAGGAAGCGCTGAATTTCCAGATCACGATTGGTATCGCTTACGTGATCGCGGTGGTGCTGACGGTGATCTCGTTTGGGATTCTGTTCTTTTTGCCGACGTTGGTCTGGATCGCGAACATCGTGTTTTGCATTATTGCCGCGGTGAAGGCGAACAACGGCGAGGCTTATCGGTATCCGTTTACGCTGCGCTTGATCAAGTAATCCGTTTGGGTTCCGTGCGGCGTCCGGGGGGGCAGGCCCTCCCACGCACCGAACGAAGTGGGAACAACAACGCGCCTGGCCTCGTCCTGTCGGGTGGGTGCGTCAGTGGGCCATGGATGGCCCACGACGGTTCATGAGTACAGGAGGTACGCTCGAACCGGGACGCACCCACCCCGGCAGGGCGAGGCCCGCACCGCAAGCCGACGCAACTCACCGCCTAATGCACGCGCTCAGTGCCCACGCTCCACTGCCAACAACCCCAGCGCACGCAACGGCCCGGCCGCTTCCCCATCGCCTTCCAACGCCTGCCGCATCTGCAAGCTGAGCTCGGCCAGCCGCTGTTTCGCACCGTCCATTCCCAGCAACGCCGGGAACGTGGATTTCCGCTGTGCCGCGTCCTTGCCCGCGGTCTTGCCCAACTGCGCCGAGTCGGCCTCGATGTCGAGGACGTCGTCGCGCACCTGGAACGCCAGGCCGAGGGCAGCGGCGAATTCGTCGAGACGGGCCAGGGTGGCGGCATCCGCACCACCGGCCAATGCGCCCATGCGCACGGCAGCACGAATCAAGGCGCCGGTCTTCAGTGCGTGCATGTTTTCCAGTTCCGCCAGGGTCTGCAACCGGCCCGTGGCGTCGATATCCAATGCCTGGCCACCACACATGCCCGCGGCGCCGGAGGCGTGGGCCAGGGTCTGCAGCCAGGCCACGCGCAGTGCGGGCGAGGCGTCGCTGCCGGCCAGTACTTCGAAGGCGCGGGTCTGCAGGGCGTCGCCGGCAAGGATCGCGGTGGCTTCATCGAAGGCGATGTGCACGGTGGGCTGGCCGCGGCGCAGGGCGTCGTCGTCCATCGCAGGCAGGTCGTCGTGGACGAGCGAGTAGGCGTGTACCAGTTCGACCGCGGTGGCCGGGGCGTCTAGCAGTGTTTCGTCGGCGCCGAGCAGGTGGCCGGCGGCGTAGACGAGCAACGGGCGCATGCGCTTACCGCCGCCGGTAGCGGCGTGGCGCATCGCGGCGTGCAGGCGTTGCGGGGCGTGGGCGGGGTCGGGCAGGCAGGCGTGGAGGCTGGTTTCGGTCCGCGCGCGCCAGCGCTCGAACAACTCAGCCGCCATGGAGCGGCGGGTCGAAGGCTTCGGCCGATTCCGGCTGCGCCGGGTCGGTCAGCAGTTTCACCCGCAGTTCGGCCTGCTCCAGCGCTTGCTGGCACTGCCGGTACAGGCCGACGCCACGCTCGTAGGCGCTCAGCGATTGTTCCAGGGTGAGGTCGCCGGCTTCCATCCTGGCGACCAGTTGCTCGAGTTCTTCCAGCGATTGCTCGAAGCGGGCAACCGGCGAGGTCTCATTGGGGGACGTCTTGGGCATCGCTAAAGTGTGCGCGGCGGGGCCGGGGTGGTCAATTCCGCGGCTGCCGGCGCGGTCCAGCGCAGGCGTGCATCGTGTGCCCGCAGCCACTGCGACAGAGATGCTGAGATCAGTTCGCCGCCGGCCGCCAGCAAGATATCGCCGTCCCACAGCAATGGCAGGCTGGCGCGCTGCCAGGGCGGCAGTGCGGATTCCTGCAGTAAATGCTTGAGTAGGCGCGAATGGACGCGGCCGGGCAGTTGCAGGCGTTCGCCGCCCCGGCGCGCGCGCACGTGCAGCGGGCCGTCGAATCGCTCGGCACCGTGCAAGGCGAAGACGCCGCCATCGGGCAGGGCCAGGGGCGCGCTGCCATCCCACTCGGCCTGCCAGTGCAGTGGCCAGGCCGGCAGCGGCCGCAGCAGGTGCAGGCCGCCGCGCCAGCGCCGGATCTGGACGCCATGCCAGGCGAAACGGGCGCCGTCTTCGCGTTCCAATACCTCGTTCTCGAGCGCCGTGACGCCACGAGCCGGCAGCGGCGGCGCCGACTGTTGCGCGACCCAGCGCCGCAGCAGCCTGGCGCGCTGGGCCGGCGGTGCGGTGCGCAAGGCGTCGAGGTCGAGGCGATCGCCATCGGCGTGGCGCGACAGCCAGGCCTCCTCCTGTACCCCCAGCAAGGCACTGGCCTGGCCGCTGAGGGCGGCGCTGGCGGCGAAGGCGGCATCGGCGTGCGGCCAGCGCCGGCGCAGCAGCGGCATGATCTGGTGACGCAGGAAATTGCGGTCGTGCTGCAGCTCGGCGTTGGCGGGGTCTTCGATCCAGCGCAAGCCGTGCTGGGTGGCGTAGTCGAGCAAGGTGGCGCGCGGCAACAGGAGCAACGGCCGCCACAGCTGCCCGCCGGCGAAGGCGGCCTGCGCCTGCATCGCGGCCAGCCCTTCGCTGCCGGAGCCGCGCAGGGCGCGCAGCAGGAAGGTTTCGGCCTGGTCGTCGCGGTGGTGGGCCAGGGCCAGCCATTCGCCGGGCCGCAGGCTGTCGGCGAAGGCGGCGCGCCGGGCGGCGCGGGCGGCGCCTTCCAGGCCCAGGCCGCTGCCGCGCTCGACGCTGACGTGGCGCACTTCCAGCGCCACGCCGAGCGCGGCGCAGAAGGCTTCGCAATGCGCCCGCCAGTCGTCGGCCGCGGCATGCAGACCGTGATGCACGTGCAGCGCGCGCAACCCGCGGGCGCGGTAATCGGGCAGGGCGGCGAGCGCATGCAGCAATGCGCTCGAATCCATGCCGCCACTGAGCGCGACCACGACCGCGCCGGGCGCGTGCGCCGGCAGCGACAAGGCAGGGGGGGCGAAGTCCGGGCTCACCCGGTCATTGTGCCGGGTTGCGCTCGAAGCGTTCGGGCCGCGGCAGTTCCACCGGCACGCCGTCGGCATTGCAGGTGCCCTGGGCGCACAGGCGCTGGCGCAGCTTCGGCGTGGCCTGGACGATGACGTGGTAGATCACGTTCTCTTCCAGGGTGCCGCGGAAGGCGCTGCTGCCCGGGCCGGTGGCCCAGATGCCCACGTCTTCGCCGCCATGGGTCTCGGCTTTCAGCGGGACCAGGCTTTCCTGCAGGTAGCCGGCGTCTTCGGTATCGACGTGGCTCAAGTCGGGGCGACCGGTGCTCGGCTCGACGCTGCCCGGCTCGTGGTTGAACCGCTTCGGCCCGGCCGGCTGGGCATTGCTGGCACCGGCGTAGCCGGGGCCGTTGGCGTAGCTGAGGGTGGTGTAGGGCAGGCCGGTGAGGTCGCGTGCGTACTGGCTGCGGTCGCCGTCTTCGCCGCCCAGGCCGCGCACCTTGCCGAGGATCGGGTTGCCGCGCACCGGGTAGCCGACGAAATTCAAGGTGTGCGAATGGTCGGCGGTGACGATGATGAGGGTGTCGGCCGGCGCGGTCTCCACCGCCGCGCGCACCGCATCGGACAGCGACACGGTCTCGTCCAGGGCGCGGAAGGCGTTGCCGGCGTGGTTGGCGTGGTCGATGCGGCCGCCCTCGACCATCAGCACGAAGCCATTGGGATCGCGCGACAGCGTGCGGATCGCGGTGCGGGTCATCTCGGTCAGGCTGGGCTCGCCCTGCGGGCCGCGGTTGCGGTCGTGGTCGTACTGCATGTGGTCCGGTTCGAACAGGCCGAGCAGGGCGGGCGCGGCGGCGGCGGCCTGCAACTGGGCCTCGTTCCACACATATGCGCCCTGCGGATGCGACTGCTTCCATTCGGCGATGAGGTCGCGGCCGTCCAGGCGCAGGCCGACCTTGTCGTCGTACTCCGGGTCGCGTTCGCCGGCCGGCATCAGTTCGCTGCGGCCGCCGCCCATGATCACCTGCGGGCCGCGGCCGAAGCGCTGCGCGGAAATCAGCTGCTGGGCGATGTCGCGGCAGCCGGCGGCGCGCGCGCTTTCGGGCAGGTCGGCGTCGTTCTCCCAGTTGCGCTCGGGGGTGTGGGCGTAGGTCGCCGCCGGGGTGGCGTGGGTGATGCGGGTGGTGGTGACCACGCCGGTGGCCATGCCGGCGCTGTCGGCCAGGGTGAGCCAGCTCAGCAGGCCCTTGCCCAGGCTGTCGGCGCAGTCGTCGCGGCTGCCGGCGCTGACGCCGATCGCGCCCATGTGGCTCTTCACGCCGGTGACAATGGCGGTCATGGTGCCGGCCGAGTCGGGGGTCTGCGAATCGGTGTTGTAGGTCTTGCTGAAGGCCGTCGCCGGGAACTGCTCCCAGGACAGCAGGTTCTCCTCGCCCGGGCCGCCCTTGCGCTGGCCGTCGAGGATGCGCGCGGCGGCCACGGTGGTCAGGCTCATGCCGTCGCCGAGGAACAGGATGACGTTCTTCGCCTTGCCGGCCATGGCGCCGTTGGCGGCGGCCCGTGCGGCACCGCTGCGGTACCACCACTGCGGGGTTTCCTGCTGCGGGTGCTGGACGGCCGGCACATCGACCGGCGCGACCGGCGCATGCGAAGGCCCGGACGACGTGGCGCATGCAGCCAGCACCAGGGTGGAAAGCAGGCCGAGCGCCGGCAGGCGCAGGTCGAAGGCGGTTCGCGTCATGGTGGGCGGGAGGTTCGGAAGCCAGCCCGCATTATGAACGGGCAAGCGCTGCAGCCGGGTGACACCTGGGACCGGCATGCCGGTGTTCCAGTGATGGCGTCGTGCCGGCGCGGCAGATGGGCTATGGTTCCACGCTTCTCTGGCCTGCTCCCTCGCCCATGAAATTGGTCTCCGCCTGGTTCCGCATTCCTTTCTGGCAGCGCGTCGTGGCCGGCTTCGTGCTCGGTGCGCTGGCGGGGTGGGCCTTCGGTCCGGCGGCCAAGACCTGGTTCGAGCCGCTGGGCGACCTCTATGTCACCTTGATCAAGATGATCGCGGTGCCGCTGGTGTTCTTCGCGGTGATCAATGCAATCTCCGCGCTGCACGGGCAGAAGTCGGTGGCCGCGCTCGGTGGCCGCACCTTCCTGTGGTTCGTGGCCACCGCCGCGATGGCGGTGTGCATCGGCCTGGCGGTGGGCACGCTGATGCAGCCCGGCGCCGGTCATTTTGGCCTGAGCGTGGATGCGTCGTGGACGCCGCGCGATGTGCCCAGCCCGATCAAGGTGCTGCTCGACGTGGTGCCATCCAATCCGTTCTACGCCTTGACCGGCATCGGCACGCGCACCAATGCGGCCGGCGAGACCGTGCTGGCGGCCGGGCGCGGCTCCATCCTGCCGGTGATCTTCTTCGCCGCGCTGCTGGGCTTTGCGATGGTGAAGCTGGGTGAGCGCGTGGCCGAGGCGCGCAAGCTCACCGCGCAGATGAGCGAGATCATGATCCAGGTCACCCGCTTCGTGCTCGAGGTGACCCCGCTCGGCACCTTCGGCCTGATCGCCGGGCTGGTCGGCGCCTATGGTTTCGAGAAGCTGCTGCCGTTCGGCAACTTCGTGCTGGCGCTGTACATCGCCTGCGCGATCCACATCGTGTTCGTCTACGGCAGCCTGTTGCTGATCCATGGCCTGAACCCGCTGAAGTTCTTCCGCGGCGCCGCGCCGGGCATGCAGGTGGCGTTCGTGTCCTCGTCGAGCTTCGCGGCGATGCCGGTGGCGATGCGTTCGATCACCCACAACCTTGGCGTCAACAAGGATTACGCCGCCTTCGCCGTGCCGCTGGGCGCGAGCATCAAGATGGACGGCTGCGGGGCGATCTATCCGGCGTTGTGCGCGGTCTTCATCGCCCAGTACACCGGCGTGCCGCTCACCGCCGACCAATACTTCATCGTGCTGGTCGCCTCGGTGCTGGGCAGCTTCGGCACCGCCGGCGTGCCCGGCACGGCGGTGGTGATGGCCACCGTGGTGCTGAGCGCGGCCAACCTGCCGCTGGAAGTGATCGGTTACCTGTACGCCATCGACCGCGTGCTCGACATGATGCGCACGATGACCAACGTGACCGGGCAGATGCTGGTGCCGGTGCTGGTGGCCAAGGAAACCGGCCTGCTCGACCGCCAGGTGTACGAACTGGCCTCCAGCAATGTCGGTGTCGTCGAGGAAACCGGCGATCCGATGCGCCGGTTGTAAAGGGTGTAGCGCAACGCTGTATCGCCGTTGTTACAGCTGCCGCCGATGCAGTGCCGGCAAGGGCTGCGGCGACATGAATCCGCAGCCGTGGCGTACGCACAAGCGTGACCTGTCACAGCGCCGCGCCGCGTGCGGCGCCGGCATGACTTCGCAAGTGACTGATAAGTCGGGGAAATCCGACTTGGCACGATTGCTGCTCTGCCTCCTCCCGCTTGAACAATGGGGGAGGTCCCATGGAAAGCCCGACTTCGCGGCGGACGCCGCAGCTGCTGATCCTGGTCATCCTGGTGGGCGTCTTCGCCAGCGCGCCCTGCCTGGCCGAAGACCCCTATAGCAGGCAGGCCCAGGACCTGGGCAAGCCCATCGGCGCCGGGGCGCGCCAGGGCGTGGATGCTACGCCCGGCGAAATGGTACTGATCCGCGACGTCGCCACCCGCCCGGCCTACCGGCCGGCGCCGCCGGGCGTGGCCCTGATCGCCAACCCTTCCCCGCAACGCGAAATCGCCCGCACCCTGGGTACCGATGACGGCTTTGCCGAGTTGTCCGAGGACGACTACGCCAGCATGGGCGCCACCGCGAACCTGCAAGGCATGGCCGACCATGGCGGCCGCCCGGCGACCACGGTCGAACGCATGACCGGCAGCGCCGTCACCGGCACGCTCGGCCGCGTGGCCGGTACCGACGGTCTGCTCAACGGCAACAACCTCAGCCACAGCATCAACGGTTCGGTCGGCGCGGTGGGCAATGCCACGCGCGGCATCGGCGACCAGGTGATGGGTGCCTTGTCGCAATTCCCGCTGGGCGCACCGGCCGCGGCCGGCGGGCCGGGGCACTGACCATGGCCGCGCGCCTGGCCCTCGTTGACCTACGCCTCGCCGGCCCGCTCCTCATCGGTCTGCTCCTCGGCGTCATGCTGCCCGGCCCCGCGGCCGCGCAAGCGGGCGACGACTACGCGCAGATGCTCGGCTACCTCGCCGACAGCCGCATCGACGGCCGCGCCCTGTCCGGCGCCAGCGGTGCGATCGCGGTCAACCAGGCTGCCGGCGACCTCAACCTGCAGGCCAACCTGCGCGCGCTGGCCAACGGCGGCCGCGCCGAGGCCTCGGTGCAATCACTGCAGATCCACGCAGGCGACCGCTACGACACCCCACGCGAAGCCTCGGCCACCCTGGCCGGCGACGCGCTCTCCGGTGCCAGCGGCATCGCTTCCATCAATCAGGCCAGCGGCAGCGGCAACGCCGAATTGAACGTCGTCGTCGCGACGCTGGCCGACCAGGGCATACGCGAAACGAACGACGACACGCTCGCTTCGTTCGCGTCGGCAGGGGGGCAGGGCCAGGCCACGCAAGGCCAGCCCGGCGGTACCCGCAACGTCGGCGTCGAGTCGACGGCGTTGCGGGGATTCGGCGGTGTCCTGCAACTCAATCAGATCGCGGGTTCCGGAAACGCGACAGGCAACCAATTGAGCCTGTCCGTACAGGGTCCGTGAGACGCACCACCACCCGATAGTCAGCACATACGAAGAGGGCACCATGAACGCGAATCACAAATGGACAGTACTCGCCATGGCGGTTTCCGCGCTGGTTTTCAGCTCGGCAGCCAGTGCGACGGATGATCAGAACGCCAGCGCTTTCATCAACCACTTCCACAACGTGGTCGAGACGCGCACCAACACGAACACCAACACGAACACCAATCTCAACACCGACGTCGACACCAACATCAATACCAACCTGAACACCGATGTCGATACCGACGTATACCTGGGCCTGGATGCACAGGCCAAGCTGCGCCTGGATGCGGCCGCCAAGCTGCGTTATGACGGCAGCCGGACCGACGACGACACCAACATCACGTATGACGAGACGCGCAACGTCGACGTCAACGAGAACTACAACGTGTCCGGTGACGAGAAGAAGGAAAAGAACAACCACGGCCAGGATGCCAACGTCGAGCGCGACTCGCGCCTGAAGACCGCCATCACCCTCACCGGTGACCCGACCGTCAGCGGCGACCTCGAGATCGATTCGGCCGCCACGGCGCTGATCGACAACCGCCAGACCGTCAGCGGCAACAAGGGCATCAACGACAAGCTCACCAACAGCGCCTCGGTCGCCGACGACGTGGCATCCGAAGCTTCCGGCAACCTCGGCTTCAACGTCGCCGCCGGCGACAACAATGCCCAGGACAACGCCGCCGCGCTGTCGGCCGCCGACAGCAGCTTCGCCTTCGGCATGGCCGACTCGGCCGTGTTCGTGAACCAGGGCGGTGCCGACAACACCACCATCAACAAGGGCGTGACCAACGGTGCCTCGATCGGCGGCAACGCCTTCAGCAGCGCCACCGGCAACATCGGCGCCAACGTGACCTCGGGCAACAACAACGAGCAGAAGAACTCGCTGTCGGCGTCGGTGGCCACCAGCCGCGTCGCCTCCGCGGCGATCTCGTCCAACCAGGTCTCGGCCGGCAACTTCACCAAGAACGAAGGCACCGTCGAGCGCTACACCGACAGCGTCGATGTGACGCTGCGCGGCCGCGTGCAGGGCCTCACCGCGGGCGTCGGCGTCGGCGGCTACCAGGGCACCGCGTCGGGCGACACGGCCAGCACCGGCAGTTCCTACCAGAAGGACAACTTCTATCTGGATACCTGGAGCGGCGCGCTGCCGCATCCGAGCGGCAATTCGACCGGCCACATCGACATGGACAACGAGATCGGCGGCGCCGTCGCCAATCCGAACAAGGACGGCGTGGGCGGCATCGCGTTCGACAACGACAGCGAAGGCAGCTACGAGGGCACCGAGAGCGGTGGCCTGGGCTTCGTCGAGCTCGGCGTGGCCGATCTGTATGCCTCGCTCAGCGGCACCGTGCGCAGCACGCAGTGGATCGTGGTCGATGCGACCAACACTGCCTCGCTGTCCGGCTCGGCCTTCTCGGGCGCGTCCGGCAACATCGGCGTGAACGTCTCGGCCGGCACCGGCAACCTGCAGGCCAACAGCCTGGCGCTGGCGGTGGCACAGCCGTCCACCGCTGCACCGGGGCCGACTGGCCCGGGCGAGCAGTAAGCCTTGACCGGCCCTGCCGGTATCTGGCGTTAGGAGCAACAAACCCGGCCATCCGCCAATGGCCGGGCCACCCCGGAAGCCCCCGTTCCAAGTCCCCCTGGGACGGGGGCTTCCAACCCAGGAACCCTGCGCGATGAATCGTTCGATCCTGCTGTGCCTGCTGCTGTTGCTGTGCCCACGGGCATGGGCCGGCGAGGTGTCCTTTGCCGGAGTGCTGCCCAATGGCGCGCTCTATACCGGCCAGGTCGAGAGCATGCACGAAGGGCGCTACCGCTACCTGGTGCGCCAGCAGACCGACTACAGCTGCGGCGCGGCGGCCCTGGCCACCATCCTCAAGTACGGCTACCACCTCGATGTCGACGAGCACGCAGTGATCGAAGGCATGATGGGCGTGTCCGACCCGCAGATCGTCCAGGAGCGGGGCTTTTCCCTGTTGGACATCAAGCGCTATGTCGAATCGCTCGGCATGCGCGGGCGCGGCTACCGCATCAATGAAGAACGCCTGCGCAACCTGCGCGTGCCCGGCCTGGTGCTGATGGACGTGCGCGGGTTCCGCCATTTCGTGGTGCTCAAGCAGGTCATCGACGAACGCGTCGAGCTGGCCGATCCGATCCTGGGCAACCGCAACATTCCTGTCTCCGAATTCCTCGCGGCGTGGCCCTCGCGCGCGGTGTTCGTGGTCATCGGCAGTGACTTCGACCGCAACACCGTCCTGCTGCAACCCAGCAGCAAGCCCAGTGCCCGCGCCCTGTATGCGCGGCAAGGGCCGATCACCGAAGCGGAGCTGGTCGACTTCGGGTTTACCCATGCCGACCTGTTCTGAAGGAGCAATGCCATGAACAAGCCCAATCCCCTGTGGCTGGCCCTTGGAGCGGCCATGCTGCAGCCCGCGTTCAACGCCCGCGCGCAGAGTGCCGATGAAGCGCCTGCCGCCCCCGGCAGCGGCATCAGCGAGATGTCCGACGACGAACTGGCCGGCATGCGCGGCCGCTATACCGTCGGCGACAACGCGGTGGCCTGGTTCGGCGTGTCGATGATCTCGACCTGGCAGACCGCCACCGGGCAGGTGCTGGAAAGCACGATGAAAGTGGCGATGGACTTCAGCCGCGGCGGCAACGTGCCGAAAGTGACCTTCACCCCGACGGTGAACATCACCCGCGCCGATGCGCCGATGCCGCAGCCGAACGCGCCGCAGGTCGCCACGGCTGCGCCGGCACCCGCCGCGCCGCAGTCCACCGCGCCGGCCGCGGCAACCGACCTGACCACGACTGCAAGCGGCAGCGCACCGGCGGCTACGCCGGCGCAGGACACGGCCCAGCCACAGCGCAGCGTCGATGGCAGCGGCTTGCAGAACGTCGCCGGCCTGGTGCAGAGCGTGCAGGTGGCCGGCGATGGCAATGCCGCGACCAACAACACCCAGCTCACCGTGCGCAACGGCACCGCGCCGGAGAGCAGCGCGGCGAGCGTGTCCAATGCGGCCAGCGCCAGCGACGGCGCGGCCAGCGCGAGCGCCACCTACGGCAACGGTGCGGCCGGCGTGCTGCTGCTGATCGCCGGCCAGGGCCAGGTGCAGCAGTGGATCCGCAACGGCAGCGTCGGCCAGAGCATCCAGCTCACCGGCGACGCGCAGCAGGTCAGCAACCGCCTGCAGCTGGACCTGGTGCGGCAAACGATGTCCAACAACCTGCCTCTGAACCAGAACGTCGCCCAGGCCATCACCCTGGCGCGCGGCATCGGCCCAGGGCTGGGCCAGTAGTCCCTTCGATCACTAAAACCGCGCCGTGGCGGCGACGGGGGAGAACGTGCAAATGCAAAGGAAGATGCGATACGGAGCGGCAGCCGGTGCGACCTTGGTCGCGTTGTGCGGCAGCAGCACGCCGGCATTGGCGCAGAACGCGCCTGCGCCCGCGGCTGCGGCGAGCCCGCAGGACGCGGCCGACGTCAAGGAACTGATGGCGCAGCTCGAAGCCCTGAAGGCGAACTACGCCCAGGAAGTGCGGCGCCTGCGCGAGCTCGATGTCCAGGTGCAGGCGATGCAGGCGCGCCTGGCCGGCAAGACCGGTGCCGCGCCCATCACCGCCACCGCCGCCGTGCCGGCCGCCGCCGCCGCAGTGGCCGCGGACGCGGCGAACCCGGCCGAGGCTTCGCGCGAGGCGGCGAGCCCGCCGCCCAGCGCGGGCTACGCCAGCAGCGCGGCCGAGGGCCAACAGGCCAAGGAAGAGAGCCGGCGCAGCGTCAACGACGTCAAACAGCAAGTGCGCGCGCTGTTCAACCAGCGGCTGACGATCGAAAACAGCCTCACCTACGCCCGCTACGACCGCAAGCTGCTCACGCTCAACGGCTTCCTGGCGCTGGATGCGATCTTCCTCGGCAACATCGCCATCGAGAACGTCGAGTCCGATTCGCTGACCTACAACCTGGCCTTCCGCTGGGGCGTCAGCCCGAACCTGACCCTCAACGCCGACATCCCGTTCCTCGAACGCAAGACGGTCTACCAGAAGGGCGGCGCCGGCGGTTCGGCGGCGGCCATCGCACAGGAAGAAACCACCGGCGGCGGCCTGGGCGACATCGCCTTGAGCGGCAACTACCGGCTGTTCCCCGAGCAGGGCAAGGTGCCCGAGACCGTACTCACCTTCGGCGCCACCGCGCCGACCGGCCGCGAGCCCTATGGCGTGGACTGGAAGGTGCTCGAGCGCGACGACGACCAGTTCATCCGCTTCGCCGTGCCGAGCCAGCAGCCCACCGGCAACGGCGTATGGCAGGCCAACATCGGCCTGTCGGCGGTGAAAACCGCCGACCCTGCGATCCTGTTCGCCAACATCGGCTACATCTATTCGTTCAAGCGCAGCTTCGACGACATCGACAGCAATCCCGACACGGTCAACCCGGGCGAGGTGCGGCTGGGCGATTCGTTCTACTTCGGCGCCGGCGTGGCTTTCGCCTTCAACGAGCGCACCAGCCTGAGCCTGTCCTTCAGCGACAAGCTCAGCGCGCGCGCGTCCACTCGCTACGAAAACGGCCAGTGGGTCAAGGTGATCGGCAGCGATGCCAACGCCGGCACGCTCAATTTCGGCGTGACCTACGCGCTGAACCAGCATGCGACGCTGGTGAGTTTGCTCGGCGTGGGCCTGACCCCGGATGCGCCGGACTTCAGTCTGGCGTTCAAGGTGCCGTACATGTTGTGAGTTTCGGGACTCGGGACTCGGGACTCGGGACTCGGGACTCGGGACTCGGGACTCGGGACTCGGGACTCGGGACTCGGGACTCGGGACTCGGGACTCGGGACTCGGGAAAAAACAAAGGCGCCTTTCGGCGCCTT